>WNGR01000820.1_pt1 | contig 56154 bp, 49 predicted proteins | sample 5407581 | NCBI WGS metagenome assembly WNGR01 (sample SAMN13153383, study PRJNA577476) | soil metagenome | isolation source: 80 cm soil or saprolite under Garry oak tree replicate 2 | place: USA:California | collected 2016-06-15 | reverse complement strand
GGTGATCACCCGGACCTGCTCGCCGTGGTCAGCCAGCAGGTTGGCGGTGGCGCTCCCGACCGGGCCGGCGCCAACAATCACGTGCAGTGACATTCTTCAGACTCCCTATCACATTCGAGAGCGGCGCTCTCTGTTGAGACCATCATGCACGGTTCCAGTGTTCTCTGTCAAGAGCACTGCTCTCGAATGTGTGCTTTAATCCGATCATGCCCAAGAGGACAGCGGCGTCGATCCGGGCGCGGGTACGCGCCGAGATGATCGACGAGATCAAGGACGCGGCACGCCGCCAGCTGGCCACTGAGGGCGCCAATCTGTCGCTTCGCGCCATCGCCCGCGAGCTGGGCATGGTCTCATCGGCGCTGTACCGGTACTTCGCGAGCCGCGACGACCTGCTCACCGCGCTGCTTATCGACGCGTACAACGCGATCGGTGAGGTCGCCGAACGCGCCGATGCCACGGTTGCTGACCGGCTGAGCCTGACCGGCCGCTGGCTCACTGTCGCGCACGCTTGGCGCGACTGGGCACTGGCCAACCCGGCCGAGTACGCGCTCATCCACGGCAGCCCAGTGCCCGGCTATGCCGCGCCGCAGGACACGGTCGGCCCGGCCAGCCGCCGCTTCCTGGTGATCGCCGCGATCATCCGGGACGGCCAGCAGTCCGGCGCGCTCGCACCGCCCGGCGGCACCCTCGCACCGGCGAGCGACCCGCTCGCATGGTCGGGCACCCACGCACCGTCGGGCGGCACCCACGCACCGTCGGGCCTCCACGCACCGTCGGGCGGCACCCTCGCACCGTCGGGCGGCACCCTCGCACCGGCGAGCGACCCGCTCGCACCGTCCGGCGGTCCGCTCGCACCGTCCGGCCGCACCCTCGGCTCGGCCGATGCCCCGCTCGCACCGTCCTGGGGCCCGCCGATCCCCGCTCCGCTGCTCGCCGAACTGAACGGAGTCGCCGCCGCCCTCGGCGTGGAGGCTGACGCGGGCCTGACGGCCCGCACCCTGGTCGCGGTGACCGAGCTGTTCGGCGCACTCAACTTCGAGCTATTCGGCCAGCTCAACAACACCATCGACGAGCGCCGGGCCTGGTTCGACTATCAGGCCCGCGCCATGGCCGCCCTCATTGGCTTCCCGTAGCACCGCCTGGCGCGAATTCACCACCACCCTCCGCACCACCAAACCCGGCCCCGTCCGACGGTCCCGGCCGACGGCGCCGGCCGGAACTTCAGCCTGCTTCCGTGAGGGCGCCGGGCGGTCCGGCGGCCAGCCGCTGCCGGACTTCCCGCAACCGGTCCGCTGAGTCGTGGGGCATCTCCCAGCGGGTTTCCAGCCACCAGGTGCAACCCGCCTCGGCCCAGGGAGTGACCAGCGCCGTGGCCGCCGCCGGGTCCGCGGCGGGGGTCTCGCCGTCGGCCACCATGTCCAGGCCGGGCCTGGCGCCGTGTTCGGACAGCCAGGTCCGTACCGCCCGCGCGTCATCCGGGGTTGCCGGCCGGTCACCGTCGAACTGGTACTGCGGGATGACGCCATCGCAGCTCAAAACGCGCCGCATCGACTTGGGCCTGGGCCACACCCCCACCACCCAGATGGGAATGCGCTCCTGTACTGGCCTGACGGCCGTTACAAGATCGCTGCGATCGTCGCATTCGTACCGGTAGTGCTTTCCCTGGTAGTTCGTGCCACCCTCCCAGAGGGTCCGGATCAGGTCGATGCCCTCGTCCAGCCGTTCAGCCCGCCCCCGCACATCGGTGACCTCGCCCGTGCCCGGCAGCCCGGTTCCCAGCGCACCGAGACCGACCGCCAGGATGGCGCGCCCACCCGAGATCTGGTCCACCGTCGCTACCTGGCTGGCGACCTTCCAGGGTCGCCGCCACGGCAGGGGGGTGAGCATTGTGCCGAGCCGAACCCGGCTGGTGCTGGCCGCCATCGCGGCCAGCAGGCTCCAGGCATCAACCCCGTACGCCGCCTCCCACACGAACACGCCGTCCCATCCGGACTGCTCGGCCAGGATCGCCTGCTCAAGCTGCTCGCGCGCGCTGCCACCAGGAAGCACGATGCCGCGCCGCACGTGATGTTCGGCCATGATCTGAGTCCTATCAGGGACCTCGGACATTTCCGTTACGAGGTCGCGCCCGGCTCCCTCCCGCTGGTGATCATGGAGTTAGTGGGGTGCGCGCCCCACCAATCCCATGATCACGAGGCGGGCCCCGCATCCCGTCACGGGGCCGCACCTCCGCGGTGCGGGGTGCCGCGGTGCGGGGTGCCGCGGTGCGGGGGGGCCGCGGTGCGGGGGGCCGCGGTGCGGGCGGGGGGTGCGGCCGTCAGCGATGGACCGGTGCAGCCAATTCGGCGGCGACGCGCCGCCATGCGGCCAGTGCAGTGTCGATGTCGCGTTCGTCAACGTCGACATGCGTGAGCATGCGCACCCGGCCTCCCACGGTTGTGACGATGAGCCCCTCGTCAGCCAGCCGGGACATCCACTCAGCCAGGGTGTGGCCGGTCGCCGAGATGTCGACGAACACGATGTTGGTCTGCACGGCGCTGACATCCAGTGAGCCAGGCAGGATCTCGGCGATTCCCTCGGCCAGACGGCGGGCCGTCGCATGGTCTTCATGCAGCCGCTTCGGCCCCTCTTCCAGGGCGATCAGGCCGGCGGCGGCCATGATCCCGGCCTGCCGCCAGGCCGCCCCGAACAAGATCTTCAGGCGGCGGGCCTCCCGGATGAACTCGGCGTCGCCGGTCAGGACCGACCCTATCGGCGCTCCCAGGCCCTTGGACAGGCAGAACATCATCGCGTCGACTTCTGCGGCATAGTCGGCGACGGTCGCCCCCGTCACAGTGCACGCGTTGAAGATGCGGGCGCCGTCGAGGTAAAGGGGAACGTTCCGTTTGGTGCATGCTTTTGAAATGGCTGCCACGTCCGCGACCGGCATGACGGCGCCGCCACCGACCTGGTGGGTGTTCTCAAGCGCGACGAGGTCGACCACAGTCACGTCGTAGGGGTCCGGCTCCAGCGCCGCCGCCACCTGTTCCCCCGAAAGCAGGCCGCGTGACTGTGCGCGCAGCCGGCGGAACGCAATGCCCGACAGCACCGCGGATGAGGACAGCTCCATGCCGCAGGTGTGCGCGGTCTCCTCGCACACGACCAGGTGGCCCGCCCGGGCGAACGCGTGCAGGGCGATCTGGTTGCACAGGGTGCCTGTCGGCAGGTACAGCGCGGCCTGCCGCCCGGTCAGCTCGGCCACCCGGTCCTGGAGCCGGTTCACGGTCGGGTCGTCGCCGAACCAGTCATCTCCGACTTCGGCGGTGGCCATGGCCTGCCGCATGGCGTCTGACGGCTTGGTTACCGTATCCGAGCGAAGGTCAATCAATCCACGAGCGGCCATTGCCATCCCTTGATCCCATCCGGTCGCTATCACGGTCAGCGTAATGCGTGGGGCTGATCACCCGCGTGCGGACACCTGGCGGCCGGTTTGGGACCATGGCCCGGTGAACGGATACCTGATCTCGGCCGACGGATCGGCAGTGCCCGCGGACCGTGAAACGGTGCAGCGCCTGCTGGACCAGGGGCAGTTGCTCTGGCTCGACCTGCTGCGGCCGGATGAGAGTGATCTCGCCCTGCTCACGGACGTGCTTGGGATCCACCCGCTGGCGGCAGAAGATGCGGACCATTTCGGGCAGCGGCCAAAGATCGAGGACTACGACGACTTCACCCAGCTAGTCGCCTACGGGGTGCGGGACATGGGAGCGCCGCTGGTCGAGGTGCACTGCCTGTACTCCGAGCGTTATCTCGTGACCGTCCGCCACGACGATTGCGGCGCCTTTGCCGCAATGCGCGCCAGGCTTGCCCGGCCGTCTTTCAAGCGGCCCGGCCGCCTGCTGCTGCTCCATCGTCTTCTGGACGAGCTGGTCGATGAGTTCTTCCCGGTCCTGTCCGAGTTCGACGACCGCATCGACGCGCTTCAGGACGAGATTCTTGCCAAGCCCACCGACAGCCAGCTTTCCGAGCTGTTCACGATGAAGCGCTGGCTGATTGGTGCGCGGAAGATCGTGACCCCGCAGCGCGACATGATGGTCTCGCTGCTGTCGGGGGCGAGTGAGCTTCCCTGTATGACACCGGACGCCGAGCGCTACTTCCGCGACCTTTACGACCACCTGATACGCATCAGCGACCTTGTGGACAGCTACCGCGACCTGCTGACCGGCTCCATGGATTCCTACCTTTCGACCGTGTCCAACCGGCTCAACAGCGTCATGAAGCAGCTCACCGTCATCGCAACGGTCTTCTTGCCGCTCAGCTTCCTCACCGGGTTTTTCGGCCAGAACTTCGCGTGGATGATAAACCACCTGAACGGCATGGCCGATTTCGTGGTGATAGGGATCGGCACCGAGGTGGCCGCGGTCGTCGGCTTGTTCGTGCTCTTCCGCCGCCGCGGCTGGGTCTAGCCGGTCGAATACGCCATGGAACACTGGCATGTGACGGCACGGGACACCTTCGTAGTGCTCCTCACCGCCACCACGGGCGCGGTCGATGCCGCCTCGTTTCTCGCCCTGGGTAGCGTCTTCAGCAGCGTGATCACGGGAAACCTGGTCCTGCTCGGGATCGCCGCCGGCGTGGGCCGGTCAGCTCTGGCAGTCCACAGCGGCGTGGCCCTGGCCGGGTATTCGGCCGGCGTGCTGGTGGGCGCTCCCATCGCGGGACGGCGCACCGGCGGTGGCGGGACCTGGCCGCCCAGCGTGACCGTCACCCTGGTGGCCGAGTTGTGCGTCCTTGCGGCGTTCAGTGTGGGCTGGGAACTCACCGGGGGCGACCCACGGGGAGGCGCCCAGCTGGCCCTCGTGCCATTGCTCGCGGCAGCCATGGGCATGCAAGGCGCCGCCGTCCGGCAGCTTGGCCAGATGTCATCCACCTATCTCACGAGCACTCTCACCGGCGTTCTCGCCGGGCTGGTGACGCGCAGCAAACCCGATGGGCGTGCCCGCAGTGTCGGCGTCCTTGCCGCCATCATTGCCGGGGCCGTTGCCGGGGGAATCGTTCTGAAAACCGCCCCGGTCTGGCTGCCCGGGGTGGTGCTGGCGCCGCTCGCTGGTGTCGTCATCGCCTCGGCTGCCGGGTTCGAGCACGTGAGGCGGCACCTCGGCCGCGGCCGGTGAACGGGCACGGCCGCTCAGCGCCGTGATGGCGATGGCAGCCGCGGGGGGAAGGGTGACCAGGGCAGGCAGCTGGTAACGCCAGGTGAACTCGAAGGCGTTGGAGGCCAGCAGCACGCAGACGCCGCTGGCCACCAGCAGCAGGCAGGCCCGCGCTGCGGCCCGCTGTGCGGGGGTGGCACGGCGGCGCAGGATGGCGAGGCTGCCGGCGAGGCCAGCCAGGAACGCGCCAGCGAACAGCGGGCCGGGGGTGTAGCCGCCGTTGAGCTGGTACCCACGCAGGAACTCGGCGAGCGGCCGGACCGCAACGGGCCCGCCGCCGCCAAACCGGTCGCCGGTCCTGGCGACGATCGCGGGGGTGATCGTGGAGGTGTACAGGCTGGTCGGGTAGAAGGGATAGCTCGGCTGGAACTGCCAGCGGGAGATGGGCGTGTTACCGGGGTTCGCTGACCGGTCCACCGCGAAAAGCGTCACCGCGGACTTGCCAATGGCTACCGCTACCCCAGCAGGGTCATGCATGAGCAGGCGGTGGTTGAAGTCGGATACCACCTGCGACCACGTCATGCCGGGAGGAGGCTGGTAAACCCGCAACGGCGAACCCGGATTGTGCTCAAGCCCGTCAATCCCGAGCCTCGCCGCCTCGCGCCCGCTGGGGCAGAGCGGGCGCTCATACCGGGGCAGTGTCACCTGGCGGCAGTTCGTGGCCATTACCAGGCGGCCATAGAACTCATTGGACCCGGTGTAGGACAGCCGGAAGTGCCCGGTGGCGGCGTATGCCGCCGCGCAGTACGCGAGGATGGGCAGCGCGAACGAGGCGGTCAGGGCGGCGCCTTGGCGGAAGCGTCGGCCCCAGCCAGGGACAGTGATCGCGAGATACGCCAGCGCGGGCAGCAGGAGTATCTCCCCGATCTGGCGGGCGGTGGCGGAGGCTCCCAGGATGAGCCCGCTGGTGACGATCGTCGCGGCCCGGGGACGAGGGTGCCACAGCAGTGCGGCGATGCCTGCCACGATGAGCGTTTCGAACATCACATCGGGCATGATCGTCTGCTCCATCTGGAGCTGGTAGCCATCGAGCAGGACCGGGGCGGTGGCCAGCGCCGCCAGCCAGCGGGGCGCGCCGCGGCGGACCAGCACGGCCGCGAGGGTGACGGCCATGGCGAGGCCCAGCAGGTGCTGGACCGCGGCGACCAGATCCAGGTTGCCCACCAGCAGCAGCGGCTTCAGCAGGACCCGGTAACCGACGGGGTCAGCGCCGCCCGCGTGGTACAGGTACTTGAGGCTGTCGATGTAGAGCAGGGCAGGCCGGTAGGCAATCTGGGTCATGACCCGCAGCGCCAGGCCGGCCGTAAGCAGCAGGGTGAGCAGCCAGTGCTGGCGTGCCAGCGTCATGCCCCGGCGTGGCAGTGCCCAGCCGTGGCGGGGCACTGCGGCTGAACTGGTCCGCACCGAGGTCATGCTGCCATTCTCGTATCGCACACCGGGTCAGTTTGCGGGTGCGTGGTCCCGCGCCTGTGGCTCGCCGTGGTCGGGCCGGCTGGGCGGGACTGCCGTGGCCTGCTGCCCAGCCGGGGTGGTGGCCGGGTCGGGTGCACCAGCACCCCGCCGCGCCCGGTGGCGGAGGAGAAGCACAGTGATGGCGAAAGCCCCGGCAGGGGGCAGGGTCACAAGTGCCGGCAGCTGGTACCGCCAGCTGAACTCAAAAAGGTCGGAGGCGAGGAGGAAGGCGGCTCCGCCGGTGAAGAACACCAGGCAGGCGTAGGCAGCGGCACGCTCGGCATCGGTGACCCGGCGGCGCAGCGCGGCGAGACTGCCTGCCAGCCCAGCCAGCAGTGCGAGGGCGAACAGCGGGCCTGGGGTGTATCCGCCATGGAGCTGATAGGCACGCAGGAACGCGGCGAGTGGCCGCACCACAACCGGGTCACCCCCGCCGAACTGCCGGCTGGTACCGAGTGTCTCCGGCACGCCGGTCATGGCGTAGGCACCGAAGACGATCTCCCCCTTCTGCACGGTGACGTAGGGCGGGTACTGCGGGTAGGCCCGCTGGAACTGCCAGCGCGAGATGGGCGTGTCGCCAGGGCTGGTGGCACGCCGCAGCGCGAAAAGCTTCACCGCGTCCGAGCCAATCCCCGACGCGACGTTAAGCGGTTGCTGAACCAGTACCCGGTGGGCGAAGTCGGTGACGAGTTTCGCCCCGCGCATCCCCAGGGGTACCTGGAAGTTCTTGATGGGCGAGCCTTGCGCATGATCGAGGCCATCTGGCCCGAGGAGCTTCTGCTGCGCGGTCGGGCATAGCTGGCGTTCGTACGACGGGAGCTTCAGAGTCGCGCAGTTCGCCGCTTCCGCCATTCGGCCATAGATGGTGCCGGAAGCGTGAGGGGCCAATGAGAACTGATGAATGGAGAGGTAGTTCTGGTAGCTGGCCACGAGCACGGGCACGGCCAAAGCCGCCACGAGGAGGGCGGCCTGTGTGAGGCGTCGGCGCCAGCCGCCAGCGGTGATCGCGATGTAGAGCAGTGCGGGCAGGAGGAGGATCTCGCCGACCTGGCGGGCGGTGGCGGCCGCTCCCAGGGCGAGCCCGCAGGTAATGATCATCCAAGTCCGTGGGCGCTGGTGCCACAGGAGCGCAGCCAGGCCCGCTACCAGCAGCGTTTCGAACATGACATCGGGCATGATCGTCTGCTCGATTTGCAGCTGGTAGCCATCGAGCAAGACCGGGGCAGCGGCGAGGGCCGCCAGCCAGCGCGGTGCGCCGCGGCGCACCAGCACCGCCGCAAGGATGATCGCCATGGCCAGCCCCAGCAGATGCTGGATGGCGGCCAGCAGGTCGAGGTTGCCCACCAGCAACACGGGTTTGATCGCCAGCAAATACCCGGGAGGATCGTCGCCGGGGTAGGCGCCCAGCAGGTACTTGGCGGAGTCGATGTAGACGAGGGCCGGCCGGTAGGCGACCTCAGCCATGACCCGCAGCACCAAGCCCGCCGCAAGCAGCAGCGTGAGCAGCCAGTGCCGCCGTGCCAGGGCCCAGCCACGAGGTGCGATCGCCCGGCCTCGGCGCGCCGGGCCTGGTGCCCGCTGCGCCAGGTCCTCCGCCAGCCCGCTCAGCCGCGTTCGCCTGGCAGCAGCGGAACGTGGCTGGCCCGGACCGGGGGCGGGCCCGGCCGACGTTGAAGGCATGCGCATGAATGTCATCCCGGCACGATGATTTGCTGACGTCCGGCGGTTTCAGTCGCCTGCCGCCCCAAACGCGGACATCTCGACACGCTAGCCTGATCGGCTGGCTTTCGGGCAACCGGCTCTCCACCGCACAGCTTTCGGTGAGCTGATCGAAGCTTACGGTAGATACCCGGCACGCTCGCCCCGGTCGCCGCATGCTCGCCCCGGTCGCCGCATGCTCGCCCCGGTCGCCGCATGCTCGCCCCGGTCGCCCTGCTGGCAGGAAGCGCTGTCGGTGGCTATCCCTAACATCGGGCCATGCGGCCGGATGGGGTGACTGGAGCTGGCGGGCCAGCAGGTGCCGATGGGGTGAAAGGAATTGAAGGGGCAGCGAAAGGAATTGACGGGGTAGCGGAGACCGATGGGGTAGCAGGAGCTGATGGGATGGCAGGCACCGATGGGGTCATTGCCTGGGGCGTGCTCCGCGCCCGCGCGCGCCTGTACACGGGCGGTGCGTGGTTACCCGGGCAGGGCGGGGACGGCCGTTGCGCCTGCTGCCAGGGTCCGAGCCGGGCCAGCCATGCGCGCTGCTTCCACTGCGCCCAGCATGCGGAAAGTGCGCCGGGCATGCTCGCCGATGCTGTCGCACCGGTTGCCTATGCCCCCAAGGGGAGCCGGCTTGCCAGGGATCTGTGGCTGTACAAGTCAGGCCGCCCGGGCTCACAGGACGCTGCGGCAGCGCTCCTGGGGCTGCTCTTGGTCTTCCTGCAGGACCGTGGCCACCGGGTGTGGCAGCGCGCAGGCATGCCAGTCCCCACCCATGCATGCGTCGTGCCCAGCGGCCGGGACCGGCCTGGACCGCATCCGCTGCGGGCGCTTGTGTCGGGCTGCATTGCCCTCCCGTGGGTGCAGCTTCAGCCGTGTGAGCCTGGCAGCCCCGGCGATCGCGCGCTGGACCCGGACCGGTTCTTCGCGCCAGAGCCGCTGCCTGGTGCGCATGTGCTGCTGCTCGATGACACCTGGACGTCGGGCGGCAGTGCCCAGTCGGCGGCGGTTGCACTGAAGCGTGCGGGGGCGCGGTCGGTGGCCGTTGTCGTGCTTGGCCGTCACCTGTCAGCAGGTACTCGCTGGCCAGGGGTGCCCGTTCCCGGTGGCCAGCCATGACCGGCCTCGCCGGTGCAGGGCCCGCCCACGGGCCGCGTAGGTCAATAGGCTGTAGTGGTGACCCAGCAAGCCCCCCTGTCGAGGACCGCCGTGGTCCGGCGCGCCCGGCGCATCAACCGCGAACTGGCTGCGCTGTACCCGGACGCGCACTGCGAGCTGAATTTCAGCAACCCGCTGGAGCTTCTGGTCGCCACCATCCTCTCCGCCCAGTGCACCGACCGGCGGGTGAACATGGTGACGCCGGTGCTTTTCGCGCGCTACCGGTCAGCCGCTGACTACGCCGCCGCCGATCGCGACGACATTGAGAAGATCATCCAATCGACGGGGTTCTTCCGTGCCAAGACCACCAGCCTCATCTCGCTCGGCCAGGCTCTGTGTGACCGGCACGGCGGGGACGTGCCCGCCAGCCTGGCCGAGCTTGACAGGTTGCCTGGTGTCGGGCGTAAAACAGCGAACGTGGTGCTGGGCAACGCGTTCGGCATCCCCGGCCTGACCGTGGATACGCACTTCTCCCGGCTGGCCCGCCGGTTCGGCTGGACCACGCAGACCGACCCGGGCAAGATCGAGACCGAGGTCGGGGGGTTGTTCCCGCGGTCAGAGTGGACGATGCTCTCGCACCGCCTGATCTGGCATGGCCGGCGGGTGTGCCACTCCCGGCGGCCGGCCTGCGGCGCCTGTGCGCTGGCCCGGCTCTGCCCGTCTTTTGGCGAAGGCCCGGTGGCGGAAAAGGTGGCCCGTTCGCTGGTCAAGCAGGGTCCGTTCTCGTGACACCCGAGCAGCCAGGAACGGCCCCGGAATGGCTAACCAGGCTGTCAGGCGAAGTCGCGCAGATGCCGGTTCCGCCGCTGTTGCGCCCGCCGGTTACCGGTGGCCGGGCATCAGCCGTGCTGCTGCTCTTTGGCGAGACCGCTGGGGAAGCCGACCTGCTGATCGTGCAGCGCAGCCCGTGGCTGCGGCGACATGCTGGCCAGCCCGCCTTCCCGGGTGGTGTGATCGAGCCAGCCGACGGCGGGCCGGTGGGTGCCGCGTTGCGGGAAGCGGCCGAGGAAGTGGGAGTTGACCCAGCTGGTGTGGACGTCCTGGCGGTGCTTCCGGAGCTGTTCATATCCCGGACCGGCTTCCGGGTGACGCCGGTGCTGGCCTGGTGGCGCCAGCCAGGCTCGCCGAGGACACCCGGTGATGGAGAAATCACCTCGGCGGAGCGGTTTCCGCTGACAGCCCTGGCCGACCCGGCGAACAGGCTGATGGTCCGGCACCCGTCCGGCTTCGCTGGCCCAGCGTTCCGCCTGCACGGCATGCTGATATGGGGTTTTACGGCCGCCCTGGTGGACCGGGTGCTTGAGGTTGGTGGCTGGGAACTGCCCTGGGACCGCGGGCGGCAGGAGGACCTGCCGCCGGAAGTGCTGAGAGCAGCCGCCCGCGGGTGAAGCGGAGCGCCGCTCCACGGGAAGTCCGCTCCATGGGAAGTGCCAAACGCCCCGTCCGGGGAACGTGCCAAACGCCGCCCTGCGGGTAGCGCTACCGATGTGGTGCTATTGGCCGGCGTTGCGCTATACCGTGGGCTGGTGCCAGGTGACCTACTGGACTTGATCTTGCTTGCGCTGGCTGCCGCGTTCGCGGTCGCCGGGTACCGGCAGGGATTCATCATCGGGGCGCTGGGCCTCGGGGGCTTCCTCGGCGGGGCGGCGCTGGGTGCCGTCTTTTCGCCGCATATCGCCCGCGCGGTGGCGAACAGCACCTCCCAGCAGGCACTCGTGGCGATCATTGTGGTCTTCCTGGCCGCCGTCGCCGGGCAGTTGATCGCGTCCATGGTTGGGACAGCGATGAGCTCTCGCCTCACCTGGCGGCCGGCGGCGCTGGTGGATTCCGCTGGCGGTGCCCTCGTGAGCGTGGTGTCGGTGCTGCTCATCGCCTGGTTCATCGGCTCCGCGGTGGCGAGCGCGCCATTCCCCGCCGTGGCCCGCCAGGTGAACCGGTCGGCGGTGCTCCAGTGGGTGGACACGATCATGCCGCAGTCGGCGCACATCATGTTCTCCAACTTCCGCCAGTTGCTGGCCCGGGGCCCGTACACGCAGGTTTTCGGGGCACTGGGGGCGGAGGGAGCGCTGTCGGTACCGCGGCCAAGCAGCCGTGTCCTGAGCTCGCCTGCCCTGGCCAGGGACAAGCACAGCATTGTCAAGATCGTCGGCAATGCGCCCGCCTGCGGGGAGAGCCTGGAAGGCTCTGGCTTTGTCTACGCACCCGGCTACGTCCTCACGAACGCACACGTCGTAGCCGGTGTCACCGACGGGCCATCAATAACCGATGGACGGACGCGGTTGCGGTTGCCTGCCCAGGTTGTCCTTTTCGACCCGCAGCGCGACGTGGCCGTTCTGCGTGTTCGTGGTCTTCACGCCCGCCCACTGCGTTTCGCCTTCCACGCCAGCCACGGAACCGATGCCATTGTCGCTGGTTACCCGCAGAACGATCCATTCACGGCGGTGCCCGCGCGGATCGGTAGTGTGTTGCGCGCGAACGCTCCCAACATCTATTCCACGGCCTACGTGACCCGGGACATCTATTCGCTGCGCGCCCAGGTCCGGCCGGGAAATTCGGGCGGCCCGCTGCTGGCAACCAATGGGGATGTCTACGGGATTGTCTTCGCCGCGTCGATGGACTCTCCCGACACCGGGTACGCACTCACTGCCAATGAGGTCTGGCCCGACGCCCAGCGCGGAGAGCACCTGACCACGACCGCGTCGACGCAGCCTCAGCGCTGCAAGAACTGATACACGCGCCGGCCGCGGCGCGCCGACCCGGGCCCGTGGGGCCCTATGTGTCAGTCTCAGCGTTGCTCACCTGGTCGGGGCTCAGGCGGATCATCCCAGCGGTGACACCGGAGACGCCGTCTCGCGCGATTCGCGCCGCGAGGTCGTCCGCGCTGCGGGCGATTGCGGCGGCGGGTACCCCATGCGGCCCGCTCTCCCCGTATCCGGCCACCTTCTGCCTGCCGCGCCGCAGCAAAGCGGCGGCTCCCCGGGCGTTCCCGCGAAGTGCATGGGTGAGGCCGACCGCGATCTGTGCCAGCCCTTGCCACAGATCCCGTTCCCCCGGCGGCGCCGCTTTCCACGACGCCTCAAGCACCTCGTGGGCGTGGAATGGGCGGCCCGTGTCTAGCAGGTGCTGAGCGAGGCGGAGCGCCTCGGCCGGGGGAAGCAGCAGATCGTCTGGGATGGGGGCATCTCCGGGATCTCCCCGCCGGAGGGGCCGTCCCAGCGCGTCCCGTGGCCTGGCGTTGCGGGGACGGCCAGCGGAGTCGCGGTCACGGCCAGGCGGCGGGCCGGATGTCATCGCTCGGGCTCGGGGTCTGACAGCCAGTTCCGCAGGGCGGTGTCGAAACGGTCCGGCTGTTCCTCCGCTGGGAAATGACCGGCGCCGTCGATCAGCCGCCACCGGTACGGGGCCAGGACGTAGCGGGCCGCGCCCTGTGCGGCACGCGGTGACAGGCTGGTGTCGAGGGCGCCGTGCAGATGAAGAGTGGGTGCCTGGACCGGGACCCGCATGCGGCTGGCGTACCTCATCCCGTCGGGTCGCAGCACCGACCGCAGGAACCAGCGGTGATACTCCAGGGCCGAGTGCGCCGCGGACGGCACGCACATGGCGTCACGGTAACGGCGTTCGGTGGCGGCGTCCGGCCACCCCGGCCCCGACCATCTGTGCAATATCCGGCCGACGTGCTCGGCGTTGTGCCGGACAAGCTGCCGCTCCGGCAGAACCGGTAGCTGGAAACCGAGTGTGTTCCCGCTGCGCCAGCCGCGCCGGACCGGGTCCGCCAGCATCGCCGCCCGCATCCGCAGTGGGTGGGCCACCGACACGATCGCCAGCCGCCGCACCACCTTGGGGAAGAACGCAGCCATCGTCCATGCCACCAGCCCGCCCCAGTCGTGGCCCACCACCACCGCGTTGGCCTCGCCAAGCGCCCGGATCATGCCAGCGGCGTCTGAAGCGGCAGTAACCAGGTCATATCCACGGGGCGGCTTGTCGCTGCCGCCGTATCCGCGCAGGTCGGCAGCGACTGCCCGGAATCCCGCTGCCGGAAGCGACGTGAGCTGCCGCCGCCACGTCCACCAGAACTGCGGAAATCCATGCAGCATGACCACAAGCGGCCCCTCACCGCTCTCAGCGATGTGGAACCGCGTCCCGTTCGCGGTGACCGGGCGATGCGACCATGGGCCGTCGATGTAGACCGCAGAGCCGCCGTTGACCGTCATGCGCTCATCCAGTCCCAGTTCTCCGCGACCCCGCAGTCTCGTCCCGGCGCAGCAGCGCCAGATCTCCGGAGACGGTCGCCCGGGTCTTGCGCAGGCCGCTTATCCGCCGCACCTTCGTCGTGACCACGATGACAGCGATCCCGGCCAGTGCGATGCACAGCCCCGCCACGATCAGGAACGAGGCCCATGCCCAGATGCCAAGCGCCATCAGCCCGTAGGCGAAGGCGAAACACAGGAGTACGAGAACCAGGCAGCCAGCGAAGGCCGCGATTGCAAGTAGTGCCGCCGCGAGCCCCAGTCGGCGTGCATCGGCCCGCAGTTCCAGCTTTGCCAGGTCGAATTCGCATCTCACCAGCCGCGTGACGTCCCTGACCATCAGGGAAACGAGATCGCCAACCGACTGGCCGCCGCCGTCCTCACGTGCGTTCCTGGCTGCGGGTTCGGCCATCGCGCTTCTCCCCTCTTGCGCCCGGATCCCTGATGGGTCTCGTGCCGTTGGTGCTGCACGCACAGACGACCGCAGGAGCCGAAGCCCGGCAGCGTCTGGCCCGGGGTTGTCGTGGTGGTGTGGATGAGCCGCCTACGGCAGAAAATCCTACGGGATCACCCGTCGCAAAGCCGCCCAGCTGGCGCGTGCGCCCTTCAAAGCTCGGCGGAGAGCAAGCCGGGGCTGTGTGGATAGCCAGAGCCGTTGACCCGGTGGAGATCATGCTCTGAACGAGCGAACGGCGCCCCCAACAGGGGCGCCGTCGCCTGCACGTCAGGCCGGGTTACCAAGCGTGCACCTTCAATGTGCCGGCCAGTCTGCCGCCGTAGTACCGGTCGCTGGTCATGCGGCGGCTGGCTGCCTCGGCTCGCCTCCCGCGGCTGGTCGCGCGTGGGTGCCCGGTTGCCGTGCCCGGACTCCTTGTCCGTGACACCTTTCTACGTCGGATACACCAGGATGCATAGAGGGGGAGCGTTACCAATTGGTGATCTCGATTGATCGCCCTCCTCACATTCCCGTGAGCGTGCCGATCGCCTGCCCCGCTGGGCTGGGCACCCACCCCATCCATGCAGGTCATCCGGTGTCAGGGCAGGCCCGCAGGTCTGTCACCGGGCCGCTGTACGCGTAACGGTGGCGGGGAGGAGCTCCCGCCACCGAGCGTGCCCGAGCGTGCCCGAGCGTGCCCGAGCGTGCCCGAGCGGGAGGTGAGTGTCTGCCCGGGTCAAAAAATCCGGCGGAGGGGGGATCCTGCCCTCGACGGAAGTGGCAACGATCCAGGCAGAATAAATGTAAACGCCGCAATCCCATAGCATCTAGGCGTGACCGGTTGGTAACTTGGACTTGCGCGGCTTAGGCTTCTCTGGAAGACGGTTCTGGGGTCCGCACCCGGACCGGGACCGTGCGGCGACCCCCGCTCTCCCCCCCGGCGGGGGTCGCCCCCTCTTCTGAACAGGGCGCATCCGCAGTTTCGCGGGCTGTGACCGGGTCCACCGTTCTCTGGCAGAGCAGGCTCTCCAGCAGCAGGATGGCCCCGTGCTTGGCAAGAGGCTCGTTCCCGGTTCCGCATCGTGGTGACTGGACGCAGGATGGACATCCCGCTGGGCATTCGCAACTGGTGATCGCTTCAGCCGTCGCACGCAGCCACTCCTGCGCAACGGCGAAACCGCGCTCCGCGAAGCCCGCACCGCCCTCATTCCCGTCATAGACGAAAACGGTCAGGCGGTCGGTGGCGGGGTGCAGGTCAGCGGACACACCGCCGATATCGAGCCGATCACATGCGGCGAAGAGCGGCAGGAGGCCAATGGCCGTGTGCTCAGCGGCATGTGCGGCACCAGGCAGATCGACGCCCCGGTGCACCAGCGCAGTTCGCTGGGATGGCGAAATCGTCCACCAAACGGCACGCGTGCGAAGTGCGCGAGGTGGCAGGTCGAGTGCGGTGTCGCCCAGAGACCGGCCGGTCACCGGATCACGGCGGGTGAAGGCGGTAACCTGCCGCACCACTTCGACCTCGCCGAAATGTACCTCGCCGGGTCCCCATGCGGTCTGCCGAAGGCTGGTGATGACATCGATCCCGGTGATGTCCCTGGCCGAGGTGGTGTAACCGGGATCGGTGGCCGCCACCAGCGCCACACCTTCGGCCAGGTCCAGCCTGCTGACGACATACATCTCACCCTGATGCGGGTACACGGCGCCGGCGTGCACGAGCACATGTGCGGACGGCTCATCGACCGTGCCTACGAGCCGGCCGGTCGTTTCCTCGACGATCTTGATGGGGCGGCTGCCCGTTCCGCGCAGCCCAGGCGCGTCCCCCCACCCCCGCCGGGTCCAGTACAGCCGCTGCCCGCGGCGCCGCAGCATGCCACGGTGCACAAGGGAGCCGGCAACCGTGCTCGCGACGGGGCTGAACCGGTTGAGATCGGCGCTGGTCAGCGGCAGCTCAGCAGCAGCGGCACACAGGTGAGGTGCGAGCACATAGGGGTTGGAAGGGTCGAGGACGGTGGCTTCCACCGGCTGTTCCAGCAATGCCTCAGGGTGGTGCACCAGGTACGTATCGAGCGGGTCATCGCGGGCGATGAGGACTGCGACCGCGGCCTGCCCTTCCCGGCCGGCCCGTCCCGCCTGCTGCCAGAGGGCGGCCCGGCTTCCGGGCCATCCGGCCATGAGGACAGCATCAAGGCCACTGATGTTGACGCCAAGTTCCAAAGCGGTGGTGGCAGCCAGGCCCCGGATCGCCCCGGACCGCAGCGCCTCTTCCAGGTTCCGGCGGTCGTCGGCGAGGTATCCGGACCGGTAGGCGGCGACCGGCACCATGGCCTCGGGCGTCCCTGGTTCGCGGTTCGCCCCCGCTGCTCCCGCCGCCTGGCCGGCCCCAGCCACCCCGGCCCCAGCCACCCCGGCCCCAGCCACCGCGGTTCCCGCCACCTCCTGGCCGGCCCCCGCCACCACCTGGCCGTTTCCCGCCGCCACCCGGCCGTTTCCCGCCGCCACCCGCCCGGCCGCTGCCGCTTCTCCGTCGGCGAGCAGGCGCCGGGTGGCAAGGGCAACTGCTTCCGCGCCTCTGCGCGACCGGGTGAAGGCCAGTGTCCGCACACCATGCCTCACCAGGTCAGCCAGCAGTGTGGCCGCTTCTGTTGTCGCCGCCCGGCGAGCCGGTGGCTCGCCGCTCCCCCGGGACGGGGTGAGCGGTGGCTCCCATAGCCCGAAGGTGACTGGCCCCCGGGGCGCGGCGCTTTCCGTGATCTCCGCCGCGTCCTCTCCCGTGAGCAGGCGGGCGCAGGACCCGGGCTCGCTGATGGTGGCGGATGCGAGCAGGAACACCGGCCCCGCCGACGGCCCGCTCGTGTGGCCCTGATGCTGGCGGGCGTGGTGGGCAGCGATGCGGCGCAGGCGGCGAAGCACATGCGAAACATGCGATCCGAACACCCCCCGGTACCCATGGCACTCATCGACGATCACGTAGCGAAGCCGGCCGAAGAAGCCATCCCACCGGTGGTGGCGGGGGAGCAAGACGTGGTGAAGCATGTCCGGGGTGGTCAGAAGGTACGTGGCATGTGCTCGTGCCCGTTCCCGCTCCGCCGCCAGGGTGTCCCCGTCCACGACGGCCGCGCACACCCCGGGCACCGCGAGTGCCTCGATCGCGCGTAGCTGGTCGGCGGCGAGGGCCCGGGTGGGGGCCAGATACAGAACGGTCCCGCCGGAAAGAACAGCGGTGAGGGCGGGCACCAGGTAACCCAGCGACTTTCCCGACGCGGCCGGAGTCGAAATGATGACGTTCCGGCCCTGGTGCGCCTGCTCTGCCATGGCCGCCTGGTGCGCCCACGGGCGGGCCAGCCCCGCCCGGGACATCGCCTGCGTGATCTCCGGCGGAACCCAGGCTGGCCAGGGAACACTGTGCCCTGGCGACCCGGGGAATTCGGCCACATGAATGAGCCGCCCGGACTGCTCGCCCCGGCGGAGGATGGCAGACAGGAGGTGTGGCAGCCCCGCGCTTGCCAGTGCCTCGTCCGGGTAGGGCTGGGGGAGTTCAGGCATCAAGTCTCAGTGTGACATCCGTAGGCGAGATGCCTCGAAGCGTGAACTCGTGTAGACATGACGTCAGAGCGTGATTGAATGCGCGACGGGAGGCTGGCGCCCCGGCGCAACAGGGCGTGGCGCCGGTACGACGACAGGCGAGATAGCCGTATGGCGCGGGAGGATTTGTGGACCTGAAGCTGGGCCATCACACCACGGATGGGATCGAGGTCGTTGACGTCGAAGGGGAAATCGATGTCTACACAGCCCCGCGGCTGCGCGAGCTCCTCATCGATCTGGTGAACAACGGTCATTTCCAGCTCGTGGTGAACATGGAGAAGGTGGAGTTCCTCGACTCGACGGGCCTCGGTGTCCTGGTCGGCGGTCTCAAGCGGGTTCGTGCGCACGACGGGTCGCTCGACCTCGTGTGCACCCAGGAACGCATACTCAAGATCTTCCGGATCACCGGGCTGACCAAGGTTTTCGGCATCCATGACAGTGTCGACGACGCCATCGCGTCCCGGAAGTCGGAGAAGTGACCGTCCGACGTCCTTGACAACGATGGCAACGGTCGAGATGACCTTCACGCCACTGCCGACGCATGTGCGCACGGCACGGCTCGTGGCCACGGCTGTGGCCAGGCGCAGCGGCGTGGCGGAAGCATTCCTTGATGAGGTCCGCCTCGCTGTTGGTGAGGCGTGCTCCCGGGCGGTCGAGGTCCACCAGGAGCATTGCCCGGAGGAGCCGGTGCGGGTCGCCCTGACCGGCTCGTCCGGGCGGTTCGAGGTGGTCGTTACCAACTCCGCAGCTCATGGCGGTGACGCCGGGTGGCAGGGAGCCGGTTCTGGTGCCGCGCCAGGACAGGACGGCGACAGCCAGAACGGTATCGGCAGGCCGTCATGGGCACACGTTCCAGCGGGACCGCAGAACGAGGGCAGCACAGTCACTCCGGCGGGTACCGAAGGAATGGCCAGTTCCACAGCACCGGGATTCCCGCCCGACCTTCCGCAGGAGCTGGGACTCGCCGTCATCGCTGGCTTGGCGGACGATGTCGAGGTGTCGCGGACCGGGGACGGCTTGAGCATCCGGATGAGCTGGCCGTCAGGCGGGACCACAGGCTGACCGCTGGCACAGCCAGGGCGCGGGTTGAGGCCTGCCCGGGCGTGCACTGGGTCACAGAGCGAGCCCGCCCATGCGCGCGGCGGTCTATGGTTTCCTATGAGGGCTTCACCATCCTGGGGCACACCGGGCCTGAACCCGCCGGAATTCACCCCGCCTTCGCATTCTCTTGCGAGCGTGCGTAGAATCCCGGCTCTGTCCAGGCCGCATCCGCAGGTGTCCAGTGCGTCTGCGCCTGCCGCGCCGGGATGGCTGTGCGACTCGCGCGCGGAATGCCGTGTGCCCCCTGTCAAGGAGGACAGATGTCTAGGCTCAACCTCGCCGCAGGCAGCGGGGTGGTGAACGTGAGCGGCAGCAACCTCACCCTGGTTGTTGCCGTCGCGGTGATCGCGCTGCTGGCACTTGCGGTGGCTGGCTGGCTGGTGCGGGAAGTTCTCGCGGCCGATCAGGGAACCGCGAAGATGCAGGAGATCTCGCGCGCGGTTCAGGAGGGCGCCGCGGCGTACCTGCGACGGCAGTTCCGCACGCTCAGCCCGTTCGTGGTGCTGATCTTCTTCGTGCTGCTGCTTCTTCCCGCTGACACGGCTGGTGTGCGGTGGGGCCGTTCGGCCTTTTTCGTGGTCGGCGCCCTGTTCTCCGCGCTGACCGGGTTCACCGGCATGTCGCTCACGGTCCGCGGCAACGTGCGGGTCGCGGCCGCGGCGCGCGAAAGCGGCGAGCGCCATGCGCTGCGGATCGCGTTCCGCACCGGCGGCGTGGCCGGGATGTTCACCGTTGGCCTCGGGCTCTTCGGCGCGGCCGCCGTTGTGTTCATTTACAAGGCGAACGCCGCCAGCGTCCTGGAGGGTTTCGGCTTCGGTGCCGCGCTGCTCGCCATGTTCATGCGTGTCGGCGGCGGTATCTACACCAAGGCGGCCGACGTCGGAGCCGACCTGGTCGGCAAGGTGGAGAAGGGAATCCCTGAGGACGACCCGCGCAACGCGGCCACCATCGCCGACAACGTGGGCGACAACGTCGGCGACTGCGCCGGCATGGCGGCCGACCTGTTCGAGTCCTACGCGGTGACGCTGGTGGCGTCGCTGATCCTGGGCAAGGTCGCGTTTGGCAACTACGGGCTTGTCTTTCCGCTGATCGTGCCCGCGATCGGGGTTATCACCGCAGTCATCGGGATCTTCGTGGTGGCCCCGCGCAAGAACGACCGCAGCGGCATGAGCGCCATCAACCGCGGTTTCTTCGTCTCCGCGATCGTCTCGCTGGTCGGGGTCGTCATCGCGGCGTTCTTGTACCTGCCTGCCAAGTTCAGCCAGCTGACGGGCCTGGCCGACACCAGCATCCTCAGCCACGGCGGCAGCCCCCGCTGGCTCGCGATCGGCGCGGTGATCATCGGGCTGGTGCTGGCAAGCGCCATCCAGTTGCTGACCGGCTATTTCACCGAGACCAACCGCAAGCCCGTCCGTGAGATCGGCGAAAGCTCGCTCACCGGCCCGGCGACCGTGATCCTTTCCGGCGTCGCCACCGGCATGGAGTCGGGCGTCTACGCCGCGCTGCTGATCGGCGGCGCGGTCTACGGCTCGTTCCTGCTCGGCACCGGCAACGCCACGCTTGCGCTGTTCGCGGTGGCCCTGGCCGGCACCGGACTGCTCACCACCGTGGGCGTCATCGTGTCGATGGACTCCTTCGGCCCGGTGACCGACAACGCCCAGGGCATCGCCGAGATGTCCGGCGACATCGAGGGCGAGGGAGCGCGGGTCCTGACCCACCTCGACGCGGTCGGCAACACCACCAAGGCGATCACCAAGGGCATCGCGATCGCCACCGCGGTGCTCGCGGCGACCGCCCTGTTCGGCTCGTTCCGGACCACGGTGGAGGGGGCGCTCGGCAAGGCCGCGTCCTCGTTCAGCCTGTCTGTGGACAAGCCAAACGTCCTCCTCGGGGTGATCCTTGGTGCGGCGGTCGTGTTCTTGTTCGCGAGCCTGCTGATCAGGGCCGTGGGCCGGGCGGCCCAGCGAGTGGTGGTCGAGGTGCGCGAGCAGTTCCGCACCCACCCCGGAATCATGGACTTCACCGAGAAACCCGAATACGCGCGCGTCGTCGACATCTGCACCCGCGACTCGCTCCGGGAACTGGTAACGCCCGGCCTGCTGGCTGTGCTGACGCCGATCGCCGTCGGGTTCGGGCTGGGTTACGCGCCGCTGGGCTCCTACCTGGCGGGCGCCATCGCGGCCGGTGTTCTCATGGCGGTCTTCCTTGCCAACTCCGGCGGTGCCTGGGACAACGCCAAGAAACTTGTGGAGGAGGGCCATTACGGTGGCAAGGGCTCCGAGGCCCACGCCGCAACCATCATCGGGGACACGGTGGGAGACCCGTTCAAGGACACGGCAGGCCCGGCGATCAACCCGCTGATCAAGGTGATGAACCTGGTCTCGCTGCTGATAGCGACGAGTGTTGTGAAATACAGCCACAACACGGGGCTCCGGGCCGGGGTAGCGATAGTGGCAGTGGCTATCGTTGTGACCGCAATCGTCATCGCCAAGCGGCGCTCTGGCAGCCTGGCCATCGACGAGCCAAGCCAGGCACCCGCCGGTGGCGGTGCAGGGAGCCCGGAAGGCACACAGGCCAGTGCGGCTGGGCCGGAGAAGGGCGGCGAGGCAGCCGGGGAGTCTGCCGGGCAGGCTACGCACACCACCAGCTAGCCCGCTATCATGCGCCCGGGTGGCCTGCCCGTAACCAGGGCGGGCCCGGTGCATGACGGGGTCCTCTTCTGGTGCGGAGCCAGGCGAGTGCCGGGGTGGAACGCCGAAACTGGGGAGTGGGCATGGATACGGAGCGGACCCTGCTGCTGCTGCGCCACGGCAAGGCTGCAGGGGAGCCCGGAGTTGATGACGTCAACCGCCACCTGACCTCACGCGGGCAGCGGGACGCGTCGGCGGTGGGCCAATGGCTGCGCGGGGCGGCCCTCGCCCCGGAACGGGTAGTCTGCTCGACCGCGCGCCGTGCCAAGGAGACCTGGGAACACGTCAGCAGCACACTCGGGCCAGCGGCCAAGAAGGCCGAGGTGACATTCGACGCGCGCGTTTACGACGCCGACGCGGCGGGACTGCTTGACCTGGTCCGTGAGTTCCCGGACAGCGCAGGCACCGTGCTGCTGGTGGGCCACAACCCGGCCGCGCTGCAGTTTGTGCTCGACCTCACCGCCCACAACGACCTGTTCTTCCCAACCAGCGCCCTGGCGGTGATCAGGATCCGGGGAAGCTGGGCGGACGTGGCGCCGCGTGGTGGGCAGCTGATGAAGTTCTGGAGCCCGCACCGGCCCACGTGACGTCACTGCTGGTCGCGGTCACCAGCGGCCTCGATGTCGGCGCGGGACACGCCGAGCAGGTGCAGCACGGTGTCCAGGTAAGGGACCGTGACTGACGCGTCGGCGGCTTCCCGCACCACCTGCCGCGCGTTGAAGGCGACGCCAAGGCCGGCGGTGGCGATCATGTCGAGGTCATTGGCCCCGTCCCCCACGGCGACGGTCTGGCTGAGCGGGACACCCGCCTGCGCCGCGAACCGCCGCAGCGCCTCCGCTTTGCCTGCCCGGTCGATGATGGGGCCCGACAGACGGCCGGTCAGCTTGCCGCCGGACACCTCAAGGGTGTTCGCGGCCGCGTAGTCGAGCCCGAGCTCGGCCACCAGCGCGTCGGTGATCTGCGTGAAGCCCCCGCTGACGATCCCGCAGCGGAACCCGAGCCAGCGCAGGGTCCTGATCAAGGTGCGGGCGCCGGGTGCCAGCCGGAGTTCGCTCCGGACGTCCTCGACCGCCGCGACGTCCAGGCCAGCCAGCAGCGCGACCCGTTCCCGGAGCGAGCCGGTGAAATCCTTCTCACCTTGCATGGCCGCGGCGGTGACCTTGGCGACCTGGTCAGCGCAGCCGGCCCGGGCCGCGAGCAGGTCGATCACCTCTCCGGCGATGAGGGTCGAATCGACATCCATCACGATGAGCCGCATCGCCCGCCGGTGCAGCCCACCGCGCTGCACCGCCACGTCAACCCCGTGGTCGGCCGCTTCCCGGGTGAGGGCTGCCCGCAGCGCGTCCGGATCGGCGCCGGAGACGTCGAGTTCGATGCAGGTGACCGGGCGGTCGGCCAGCCGGTCGATCCGGTCGATGTTCGCCCCGCTGGCGGCGATCCGGCGGGCGATCGCGGCGACCGCGCCCGGCCGCAGGGGGCTGCCAAGCACGGTGACATGGAGATGGCCCCGCCGCCCTGGCGGCTCCCCCCAGCCGGTGGTGATCTCCGCATCCAGTCCCAGGTCAGCCGCGATGGACCGGACGGCCCGGTGGATCGCGGTGAGGTCGGGATCACCGTCGCTGGCAAGCAGGACGCCCAGCACGAGCCGGCCCCTGATCACCACCTGCTCGATGTCGAGCACGGTGAGCTCGTAGCCGGCCAGGGCCGAAAACAGCCGGGAGGTGACCCCGGGGCGGTCCCGCCCGGTCAGGGTCACAAGCACGGTGGTCTGGGCAGCGTTCATCGCGCACCCAACGCTACCGGCGCGGAACGCCTCGTGCGGGGCCGCCCGGCCCGTCAGCCTGCCGTGTGCCCTTCGGCAAACGGGCCGGGCACCTCACGGGAGGAGCAGGTGGACGTCGCCAAACTCGTGCCAGAGGTAGCCGTGCTCGATGGCGGCCTCGTAACAGCGGCGCAGCAGGCCGGGCCCGGCGAAGGCGGTGAGCATGCGCAGGTGGGAGGAACGCGGCTCGTGGAACCCGGTCAGCAGCCCATCCACGGCGGCCACCCCGGTCTCGGGCGTAACGACATGATTGGTCCACCCTGACGACGCGCTGACAGCGCCATCGGGTGCGCCCGCCGCGGCCGATTCCAGTGCGCGCACCACCGTGGTGCCGACCGCGATCACCCGGCCGCCAGCCCGCCGCGCCGCATTCACCAGCCGCGCCGTGGCCGGCGGGACGTCGTACGGCTCCGGGTAGGGCTCCTCGTCGCCTTCCAGCGAGGACACCCCGGTGTGGAGGGTGATGGGCGCGATCATGACGCCGCGCACGACCAGCCGGGTCACCACCTCGGGCGTGAACGGGCGGCTGGCATTTGGCATCTCGGCGCTGCCTGGCCAGGTGGAGAACGCCGTCTGGTACGCCGAGGTGGGCCAGTCCCGCTTCACGTAGGAGTACCGGATGTGCGTCCCGTGGCGCAGCAGGTACGGCACAACCGCCGTGGACAGCCTCACCCGCCACAGCCGCCCCGTCGCCCGCTCCTGCAGGGTCAGCTCCGCCCCGCCCGGCAGCCGGTAGACCCCGCCCGCCGAGCCGCCAGGATACGGCCGCGTCGCCACCCCGTCGCGGGCGCGCAACTCCGCCAGCCAGCTCCCGTCCGGCAGCGGCGTGGAAAAGTGCACGCTGAGCCCCGGCCCGCAGGGAACAGCCGCTGGGATGGTGGCGGTGGTGTTCACCACCAGCAGATCGCCCGGCAGCAGCAGGTTTTCCAATTCGCCAAACGGATGGTGGGTGAGCTCGCCGGTCCTGCGCCGGCTGACGAGCATACGCACACCGTCGCGGGCGACGCCCCGTGCCTCCGCTGGCTCGCGGGCTTCCAGCTCGGGTGGAAGCGTGAAGTCAGTGAGGGCAGCGGCGGTCATGGCTGGCCCGGATAGGCAACCGCCGGGCCCGCCGTGGCCGGCATGAGGTCGCTCGCGCGGTAGCGCCCGCTCGGCAAGCGCTCCGCGATCAGCCTGCGAAACGCGGGCATCACCGACTCCGGCAGCGGCCGGTCGGAGATGTCCTCACCGGGGAACGCCTGCTGGTGCATGTCGGTACGCAGGTCACCCGGGTCGACGCGCCAAACGCGGACCACGGCCTCCTCGGCCGCGAGCACCGCACATGACTGCTCCAGGGCAGCCTTGGCCGCGCCGTACCCGCCCCAGCCCGCGTACGCCTCCACCGCCGCGTCGGACGTGACGCAGAGCACCGCACCACCGTGCTCACGCAGCGCAGGCAGCAGCAACTGGGTGAGGGCCAGCGGCGCGATCACGTTGATCTCGAACGCCGTCCGCAGGGCGTCGAGCGGGTAATCGGCCACGGCCGGGAGCGGGCTCGCGCCCAGCGTCCCCGCGTTGTTGATCAGCAGGTCCGGGCCTCCGAGGCCCGCCGCCGCCCGGAGCAGGCCGTCCCGGTGCGCGGGGTCGGTGATGTCGCCGGCGAGGGCGGTCACGACGGTGCCGGCTGGCAGGCTTGCCACGGTGGCCCGCAGCGCCGTTTTGTCGCGGCCATCGATAACCAGGTGGTGCCCGTCTTCCGCAAGTGCCCGCGCCAGCGCCCGGCCGAGGCCCCGGGAGGCGCCGGTGATGACGGCGACCCGGCCCCGGCTGGCGAGCGCCGACGGGGCGGGCCCGTCTTCGGTATGTGACTGGTTCATGTCACGCACCTTAGGCAGCGGCTGGACGTTATACATCGGGCGCACGTCCGGATCGGCCTGGGCCGGTGGTCGTAGGACTCGCGCCCGATCCCCGGCGGCGCCGGCACGGGTAGCGTCACGGTATGGGCCACTCCGGCGGGACCGGCCGCGATGAGGTGCTGCGGCAGGTCAGCGAGGCGGTGCTGGCGGTCACCCGCGAGCTGTCCGTCCGCGACGTCCTTGGCGTCATTGTGCGCTCGGTGCGCTCGCTGGCGGGGGCCCGGTACGCGGCGATCGGTGTGCCCGGCGACCACGGGTCCTTCGCGGAGTTCGTGGTGGACGGGATCTCCGAGCGGCAGCGCCGGGCGATCGGGCCGCTGCCACGCCAGCACGGCATGCTCGCGGTCATGCTGCGGGAGGGAAAGCCGCTGCGGCTGGACGACATCCGCTCCGACCCGCGGTTCGAGGGCTGGCCGGATGCCCACCCCGAACTGGCGGACATCCTTGGGGTGCCGATCAAGGACGGCGATCAGGTCCTGGGCTTCATCTTCGCCGCTAACAAGACCACTGGCCGCGGCTTCACGGTGGCTGATGAGGAACTGCTCACACTGTTCGCCGCGCATGCCGCCATCGCGCTCATGAACGCCCGCCTTTATGAGCGGGCCCGCCAGCTGTCGGTGCTGGAGGAGCGTGCGCGGCTCGCCAGGGACCTCCACGACGCCGTGTCGCAGAAACTCTTCAGCATCCGGGTCAAGGCGCGGGCCGCATCTGTGCTTGTCACCAGGGAGCCGGAACGGGCGGTGGCGGAACTGGAGAGCATCGCCGCGCTCGGCGGTGACGCGCATGCGGAGTTGCGCGCCGTCATCGATGGGCTGGCGCCGCCGGAGATTGCCGAGAGCGGCCTCACCGAGTCGCTGCGCAGGTATGCGCTGCTCGCCGGGAGGGCGCACGGGGTGCGGGTGCGTTTTGCCGCCGACGAGATTCCCTCTCTGGGAACGCACCGCGACGCGGCGCTGTACCGCATCGCCCAGGAGGCGCTGAACAATGCGCTGCGCCATTCTGGCGCCGCGGAGGTCCGGGTGTGGGTGTGCGCGTCAGCGCGGCGGGTGACGCTGGTGGTGAGCGATGACGGCCGGGGCTTTGTTCCTGAGCTGTCATCCAGCGGGCTGGGCCTGGCGTCCATGCGCGAGCGGGCTGCCGCGGCTGGGGCGTCGCTGGACATCCGCACCGCCCCCGGACAGGGCACGAGCATTCATGTGACGGTCCCGGTCGCCGGCACCGCCCAGGCGGTGGGCCGGAAGACCCGGACGGCGAGCTGGAAGGGCGGCGGAGCGGGGCGGAAGGCGCAGGCGGCGGAACGGAAGGCGCAGGCGGCGGAACGGAAGGCGCGCGCGGCAGCCCGCAGCGACGACCGAACGGGGCCGGTGTGAGCACGCGTTCCAAAGTCACAGTCCTGATCGCGGACGACCACCCGGTCGTGCGCCAGGGCCTCCAGGTGCTGCTCAGCCTGCAAGACGACATCGAGGTCGTGGGAGAGGCCGCCGACGGCGACGAAGCAGTCGAGCTCACCGCCGCGCTCACCCCCGATGTGATCTTGCTCGACCTCAGGCTGCCCGGGCTGGATGGCCTGGGAGTGCTCGCTGACCTGCGCGAGCGCGGGCTGGCAACCCGCGTCCTTGTGCTCACCAGCGTGACAGATTCTGCGTCGGTGACGCTGGCAATGCGCGCGGGCGCGGCGGGCTTCCTGTACAAGGACATCGACCCGGACGCGCTCGTCCGGGCGCTCCGGCTGGTGCGCGACGGCCAGGTTGTGCTTGCTCCCGAGGCATCGGCGGCACTGGTGCGTGCCCGCGGCCGGGCGGACGCCGTGGCCGGCCTGGAGGCGCTCACCGCCCGCGAACGCGAAGTGCTGGCGCAGATCGCCGAGGGCCGGACCAACCGGCAGATCGCCCGGCTGCTGGAGATGTCGGAGAAGACAGTGAAGACGCACGTCAGCTCGGTACTCGCCAAGCTGGGGGTGGCCGACCGGACGCAGGCCGCCCTCTATGCGGTGCGCAACCTGCCCCGCTGACGGTCCCGCAACCTCATCCCGCCCGGGCTGGCACACGCGCCGTAATGGCGTAGGTTCAGGTCTGACAGGACCGCCGGGAGGGAGCCAGATGTCCGACGAGGTGGTGCGGCTGCGGGGCGTCGGCGTCCAGCGGGGCGGCTCGCGGCTGCTGCGCGACATCACCTGGACGGTCCACGACGATGAGCGCTGGGTGATAGTCGGCCCGAACGGTGCTGGCAAGACCACGCTGCTCCAGGTCGCGGCTGCCCAGTTGTATCCCTCCGACGGAACCGCGGAGATCCTGGGGGAGCCGCTCGGCGCGTCGGATGTATTCGACCTGCGCCCGCGGATCGGCCTGGCCAGTGCCGCGATCGCTGACCGGGTCCCGCCCAGCGAGAAGGTCATCGACCTGGTGCTGACCGGCTCCTACGCGATGCTCGGCCGGTGGAAGGAGGAGTATGACTCCTCCGACGTCACCCGGGCGGTCGAACTGCTGGACGCGCTGGGGTGCGCACATTTGATCAGGCGCCGGTTCGCGACGCTCTCCGAAGGAGAGCGCAAGCGGGTCCAGATAGCTCGCGCACTCATGCCCAATCCCGAGTTGCTGCTGCTGGACGAGCCTGCGGCCGGGCTTGACCTGGGCGGCAGGGAAGACCTCATGCGGCGGATCGCGATGCTTGCCCATGACCTGACCGCGCCCACGATGGTGATGGTGACCCACCACGTGGAGGAGGTGCCCGACGGGTTCGGCCACGCGATGCTGATGCGGCGCGGGTCCATTCTGGCGGCCGGGCGAATTGCCAACGTCTTCACCGAGCGGAACCTGTCGCGGTGCTTCGATGTCCCGCTCGTCGTCGAGCAGCGCGGATCCCGCTGGTCCGCCCGGGCCATCATGTGAAAGACGCGTGTTGTGGGGGCACAACTTAGGCATGCAGCACCCGCGCCCTTACCTTGGCTCATCAGTGGCGCTTCCCCCCGCCCCGCACTGCCATCGCGGCTGCGGACGGCGGGAGGCGCCGAGGTGAAGGGCGACAAGGTCGAGATCGTCATCGATGCTGGTGGGGCGACCAAAACCTACGAGGTGGCGGCCACTCGCGCGGGCCGCCGGGTGGAAGTGGTGTCCAGGCGCGGGGTGGTCGAGGTCACCGAGGTGACCCGGGGCGGCGCGGTGATACGGACCGCCCGCTTCATGGCGAGCCGCGTCTTGGCGCTGGTCGAGCATCCCGCGCCCCGCCGCCTGGACCGCGAACGGATCCGCGGTACGCGGGAATAGTGGGCAGGCGCGGCCCGCGCGGTGCGTGGCGGCGTCACGTGATCCAGGCCGGGTCTGCCCGGAAAAGGTGGGTTCCTGCTACCTTCGTGGCTCAACTGATCTCCGCCCCCCGGGTAAGGGAGCCGTCGATGACTTCCAGGCCGCTGACCATTCTGTTCATGCCGGAGAGCGCATACGGGCCGACCAACAACTGTGTCGGCATCGGTGACCTGCTCCGCCGGCGTGGCCACCTGGTCGTTTTCGCCGCGGAGGCGTCATGGAAGGGGAAGCTGGAGCCGCTGGGCTTTGAGGAGGCCCTGGTGGACCTGGCGCCACCGGCGGCGGGCGACGCCGACGCCGGCCAGTTCTGGAAGGACTTCGTCGCCCAGACGGCGCCGGAGTTCCGGAAGCCGACCATCGAACAGCTCGGGACGTGGATCAAGCCGGTATGGGAGGAACTGACGAGCGGCGCGAAATTCTGCCACGAGCAGCTCGCCGGGATCGTGCACAGGGTGCAGCCCGATGTGATCGTTGAGGACAACGTGGTGGGCTTCCCGGCGCTCACGACCGCTGGGGTTCCCTTCGTGCGGATCGTTTCGTGCAACCCGCTGGAGATCAAGGATGCCGGCGTGCCGCCGGTGTTCTCGGGATACCCGGCGGGCGACCGCACTGGCTGGGCGGAGTTCCGGGCCGAGTACGACCGGGTGCACCGGCCATTGTGGGAGGAATTCAACGCCTGGTTCACGGGGCAGGGCGGTCCGGTCCTGCCGGACCTGGAGTTCATCCCCGAAGGCGATGCCAACCTGTATGTATATCCGGAACACGCGGACTACCGGCGGGAACAGCCGCTCGGCCCGTCCTGGCACCGGCTCGACTCCTCGGTCCGCCAGACCGACGAGAAATTCACATTGCCGCCCTCACCCGCTGACCGCGACGGCGCGCTCATCTACTTCTCGCTGGGCTCGCTCGGCTCGGCCGACACGGGCCTGATGCGGCGGGTGATCGCCTGCCTCGCGGAGACCCCACACCGCTACATCGTGTCCAAGGGCCCGTTGCACGCGGAGATCGAGCTCGCGCCGAACATGTGGGGGGCGGAGTTTGTGCCGCAGACGTCCGTCATCCCGCTCATGGACCTGGTCATCAGCCACGGCGGGAACAACACCACGACCGAGAGCCTGCACTTTGGCAAGCCGATGATCGTCCTGCCGCTGTTCTGGGACCAGTACGACAACGCGGAGCGGGTCGCGGAACTCGGGTTCGGGGCCCGGCTCGACACTTACGGCTTCACGGACACCGAGATGCATGAGGCGCTTCGCCGGCTGCTCGGCGACGGCTCGCTCCGGGAACGGCTGGCCAGTGCCGGAGCGGCGATCAGGGCTCGAGACGGAGTGCGGCGGGCCGCCGACATCATCGAGCGCACCGCGCTCGCGTGATCTGGCGGCTATCAGCGCATCGAACGCCTTCGCTGGAAAATCGCCGAGCTGACCGAGGACCCGATCGCTTAACTCGGCCCGGTATGTCACCGGTTGTGAGCCCGCACTGCCGCCAGCCGCTCTCGCCAGCCCGGGATAGCTTCCTCTGCTGGGATCGTCTGCGCGGAGCCGTTCTGCACCGCCTCGAGTTCCTCGTAATAGCCGACTCGGCTCGTCGCGATGACCGTCAGCCTCCAGGCATGCAGCAGTCGCTGCAGCCGCCGGTAGCCGGCTGGATCATGCGCGGCGTCCACGGCCTCGTGGTACTGGCGGAGGAACTGGCCGCGCTCCCGCTCAGGCAGGTCGCTGAGAATGACCTGAGGGTCATTCGGATCCTCAACCGGGACTGGCTCGACGGACATGCGATAAAGCTACACCCAGGCTCGGACGATGGCCGTCCTCGCTCAGGTGGCTTGCCGGCGCGGCCGCTGGCATAGTGCTGCCGGTGCGAACGCGATGCGTGTGATCGTCGCGACCAGTATCCGGCGGGGCTGGTATGTAAATCGCATCGTGATCCGCTCACCTCGCAGTCGTTCTGCGATCAAAAAAAGTTCATGGCGGCATGCGCATTCTGGTCACCGGTCATCGGGGCAACGTTGGTGTTCCGGTTGCTGGCCATCTGGAGCGCCTCGGCCATGACGTGGTCGGCTTTGACCGTCCACTTCTCCAGCGCCCAGGTCTCCGGGATCGCCGAGGGTGAGCGGCTCCCGGATTACTTCCCGGTGGATGACGCGCACCCGCGCCGGGCCATGCGCCCCTACGGCCTGTCCAAGTGCCTCGCCGAAGATCTGTGCTCCGGTTTCACCGCCCGGACCGGGATCGCGAGCGTGTCGCTGCGCCCGGTATGGGTCTGGGACCCCGGCCAGTATCAGCGGATCGAGACGCAGTGGCGCGTTCCCCAGGGCGTCCAGCACTGCCGACACCGCGGCCGAGCAGCCGGGTGTCAGGTCGCCGTTGATGCGGCCGGCGCACGGCAGGCTCTCCCGCGTGCTGCTGCGGCCGCTCGCCACCGGGACCGGATTGTCCGACCGTGGGCATAGCGTGGTGCTTGCCGACGTCGAGGGAGGGCCCGACCATGGCGACAACCGATAAGGCCGTGACCGGCGAGCGTGCCGACCTGCTGGACTCGCTGGCCAAGCATCGTCACTTTCTGCGCCACACCGTCCGTAATCTGACCGACGAACAGGCCGCGCAGCGCACCACGGCGAGCGAACTGTGCCTGGGAGGCCTGATCAAGCACGTCACGCTGACTGAGCGGCAATGGGTCGATTTCATCCTGGCGGGCCCGTCGGCGATGGCTTTGGACGAAGCCAGTGTGAAGGTCTGGATGGATGCGTTCCGGATGCTGGAGGGAGAAACGCTCGCGGGGATGCTGGACGCGTATGAGGAGGTGGCGCGGCGTACCGGTGAACTGGTCATGACGCTGCCCGATCTCGACGCGTCCCAGCCGCTGCCCGATGCTCCGTGGTTCGAGCGTGGAGCGCGATGGTCAGCGCGGCGAGTTCTGTTGCATGTGATCGCGGAGACAGCCCAGCACGCCGGGCACGCCGACATCATCCGCGAATCCCTGGACGGCGCCAAGTCGATGGGGTAGCTGTCCCCTGTGCTGACCCTTACAGCAGCCGGGAGCCGGTCCAGCCGCTACCTGGGAAACTCGATCACCGGCACGGCCGGCAGCAATCCGGCGACTAAGCCTCGGTGCGGCATCTGGCCCATGTCGGCCAGGATCGCTACATTCGTCTCCGTGTTCGAATTGACCGGGCTGCTCGATGGCCTGAACGAGGAACAACGGCAAGCCGCGACGCACCCCAAGGGGCCGTTGCTGGTGCTGGCCGGGGCAGGCACCGGCAAGACGCGGACGCTGGTGGCCCGGGCGGCGTGGCTTCGTGAGCAGGGCCTGCGGGCGAGCCGGATTCTGCTGCTGACGTTCACCCGCCGGGCAGCCGACGACATGCTTGCCCGCGCCGCCGCCCGGGCGGTGACCGCGGATGAGCGGATCTGTGGGGGGACCTTCCACGCCATTGCCCACCGGGTGATCCGCGAGCATGCCGAGGCGTTCTCGCTGCCGCCGGAGTTCAGCGTGATCGATCCCGCGGATGTAGGAGACCTGCTGGATGTGCTGCGGTTGGAACACGGCCTGGTAGGGACGGAACGGCGGGCGCCGCGAGCCGGGGTTTGCGCAGACATTTACACGCGGTGTGTGAACACCCAGACACCCGTGCGCGACGTGGTGCTCCGCGACTTTCCCTGGTGTGGTGATTTCACCAGCCAGCTTGCTGAGATGTTCCGCGGCTACGTCACGCACAAGCGGCGGCACGGCCTGGTTGATTTCGACGACCTGCTGTTGCTATGGCGGGCTGCCCTGGCGGATCCGGAAGCTGGGCCGGTCCTGCGCGGCATGTTCGACGCGGTGCTGGTCGACGAGTACCAGGACGTCAACGCGGTGCAGGCCGACATCGTGCGGCTGCTCGAGCCGGACGGCAGCGGGCTCACCTGTGTCGGCGACGATGCGCAGGCGGTGTACGCCTTCCGCGGCGCGGACCCCGCGCACCTGCACCGGCTGTCCAGCGACTTCCCAGGGCTCACCGTTGCCCGGCTGGGCCGCAACTACCGGTCCAAGCAGGCACTGCTGCAGCTTGCGAACGCGGTCCGCCCGCAGCAGCAGGGGCTTGAGCTGGCGCTGGTTGCCGACCGGGATGGTGGCGGTGCCCCGTTGCTGGTCCACTGCCATGACGAGGCGACGCAGGCACGCGAGATCTGCGCCCGGGTTCTTGCCGCCCATGAGGAGGGTGTCGAACTGCGTGAGCAGGCCGTGCTGGTGCGCGCCGCCCACCACAGTGACGTACTCGAGATCGAGCTTGCGGCGCGCGGCATCCCGTTTGTGAAGTACGGCGGGCTGCGCTTCACCGAGGCGGCCCACGTCAAGGACTTCCTCGCGGCCGCGCGGGTGGTCGCGAATCCCGCTGACGACGTCGCCTGGTTTCGCCTGCTGCGGCTGCACGAGGGCATCGGGCCGGCGCATGCCCGGCGGGTCATCGAGGCGCTGCGGCTGGCCGACCCCGCGCCGTTCGGCCGCTGGCGGGACGCCGTCGAGGCCGCACCGCGGCGCGTCAGGCAGGCCATGGCGGCAACCGTGGCGGCGCTGGCCGGCGCCGCCGCGCTGGAAAGGACCGCCGACCGCGCGGTGGCGATTCTGGCTGCCCTGGACAGTCCGCTGCGCGGCCGTTATGCCGACGCGGACATAAGGATCGCGGACCTGCAGCGGCTCGCCGACGCGGCGGCGAGCCGGCCATCCTTGCACGACGCCCTCGTTGAACTGGCGCTTGATCCGCCGGTCTCCGCCTCGGATCTGGCCGGGCCGCCCCGGCTGGACGAGGACTTCCTGGTCATCTCGACGGTCCACTCGGCCAAGGGGCTGGAATGGCGGGTGGTGCACCTGCCGCACCTGGTCGATGGTGCGGTGCCGAGCGACATGGCGCTGTCCACGCCGTCGGGGCTCGCCGAGGAACGGCGGCTGTTCTATGTCGCGGTCACGCGGGCCCGCGACCAGCTTTTCCTGTACGCGCCGCTGCGCCTGCACCATCACCGGCTGGCCCGCGATGACCGGCACAGCTACGGGCAATTGAGCCGGTTCCTCGACGCCGCGGCCCTGGCCGAGTGCGAGAGCGTCGACGCCGCGCCACCGGAGCCAGTGCTGCCTCGCGTAGCCTCGCTTGCCGCGCGGGTGGACGCGGAACTCGACTCGCTGTGGGGAGACCCGCACAGGCCAGTCCCGCACCTTCCCGCACCCTGAATCATTTTCCTTAGCACCTGCTAAAGTTTGCTTGCAGGTCCAAGGAAGGGTGCTGTGGAAATCACAGGCATGACCGGAGACAGGCTACTGCGGGTGCTGGCGACGCTTGCCAACCCGCATCGGCTGAGAGTCGTGGCTGCCCTGGCGGAGGAGCGCAACTACGTGAGTCGGCTGGCTCGCGAACTGGGCATCAGCCGCGCACTGCTGCAGGTCCATCTGCGGAAGCTGGAGGCGGCCGGACTGGTGTCGGCCGCCATGGAGGTCTCAGAGGACGGGAAGGCGATGAAGTTCTACGAGGTGACGCCGTTCGCGCTGGAGTTGACGCCCAAAACGATCATGGTTGCGGCCCGGTCGCTGGGCGCAGAAGGTGATTTTGAGGTGGAGGCGCGTTGATGGGAAAGGGCTAGATTATCGCAACGGTGGCGCTCCTTGGCTCCATCGTGATCGCGCTCGCGATGCTGTTGTGGACCTGGCAGCTTGGCGCCCATAGGAGGGCAAACGTGGCGCTGACGAAAGGCGAGGAGTACCGGCGGCTTGCCGAGGAGTACCGGCGGCTTGCCGAGATGGCCGTCACCGCCCAGGAGCACACCGACCTCAAGCTTGGGGAGGTCACCACGCGGATCGATCAGGTGCGCGACCAACTTGAGTCCGTGCAACGGATCCTCGCGGACGTCGAGTAGGCGCGTCTGGCCCCGAACCGGGCGATAGCTGCCCGGAACACGGAAGGGACTGCGACCGATGCTGGCCAACCGCACCGGCGATCCCGCCGCCCACCCGGCATGGGAGCCACCGTCGCCAACGGCTGACCGGCTGTGGGCTTATCAGCCAGAGTCCGCCGGCGAGTTTCTCTCTCGTTTCGGTCCGGTTCACCCGCGCGGCCCGCCGCCCACGGCGGCGTCAGGCTGGCCTGGCTCACGTGGCCGGCGGCCCGCCCCCACCCGGCGGCACGGCCCCACCCGGCGGCACGGCCCCACCCGGCGGCACGGCCCCACCCGGCGGCACGGCCCCACCCGGCGGCACGGCCCTACCCGGCGGGGTGTAGGCCGCCAGCAGCGTTGCGGTGATCACGCGGGCCGCGTCAGCAGCCTGCAACCGCCCGGCGTTGATCTCTCCCGCGGCCCCGTGCAGAATCCCGTAAAAGATGGCCACCAGCCAGTCCGCAGGTAGGTCGCTGCGAAACACGCCGTCCTGCTGACCGCGATCGATGAGCACACGCACCCGTCGCAACGGCTCATCGTGATGGGCGCGGATGCGTTCGGGCGGCAGTTCGCGCTCGGCGGCCGCCAGGGCTGTGCGGAACCGGTCGATGATCGGCCAGGAGGAAGCCACCAGCCGGATGAGGGCATCCCTCGGGCTGCCGGTGAGGTCCACGGCGTCCAAGGTTTCGCCGGCATGGCGGAGCAGGTAGACAAACGCAGCGTCGATGAGTTCCGCGCGGGAAGCGAAATGCCCATACAGCGTGACGCGGCCGACACCTGCCGCCCGCGCGATGTCGGCGATGCTGGCCTGTGGGTCGCGGGCCAGGCACTCCAGGGCGGCGTCCAGGATCGCCGTGATGTTACGCCGCGCATCCGCACGGCGCTCCCGCCCGCCGCCGCGCGTTCCCGGCTCCGGCTCGGGTATGGTTCCCGGCTCCGGCTCGCCTGCCGCTCCTGGCATCCCACCCCTCCTCCCGGCAGCGCCCCGTTCAGGCCTCGCCACAGCTTATCTTGTACATCTATGTATGAGTTATGTTATGGTTCCAGCTAAGCTGAACATGAGTGTACGAGTTAGCTCATAACAATACCGCTGACTCTCACCCACAACGGGAGGAAGGCCATGACTGTTCATTCGCCTGCAACGGCCATCGCGCACCCGGGCGCCCCGCCCGCCAACTCGCGGCGGTGGCTGGGGCTGGTGCTGCTGTGCCTGGCGCAGCTGATGCTCATCCTGGACATTACGGTCGTGAACGTGGCGCTGCCGGATATCGGGGCTGGCTTGCAGCTGGCACGCCCGACTCTGACCTGGGTTCTGACGGCCTACACGATTGCGTTTGGCGGGCTGATGCTGTTCGGTGGCCGGCTGGCTGACCTGTTCGGAGCCCGCCGGGTGCTGCTGACGGGCCTGGTCATCTTCACTGGCGCCTCGATGGCGAGCGGGCTTGCTAACGGCGGCCCAATGCTGATCGGTGGCCGGGCGGCCCAGGGCTTGGGCGCTGCGTTGCTGTCGCCGTCGGCGCTGTCGATCGTTACCACGACCTTCAGCGGCACCGAACGCAACAAGGCGCTCGGGTTCTGGGCTGCGGTCGGCGGCGCGGGCGCCGCGCTGGGTGTCGTTGTCGGTGGCGTGCTGACGTCCATTGCTGGCTGGCCATGGGTGTTCTTCATCAACGTGCCCATCGGGCTTGTGGTCCTGGCCACGCTGCCCTCTCTGATACCGGCGATCCGTCCGGTGGCTGGCGGCTCCCGGGTAGACGTGGCCGGTGCGCTCATCGTCACTGCTGCCACCGGCGGTGCCGTCTACGGGCTGATCAGCGCGGGCAGTCATGGCTGGCTATCCTCATGGGCCCTGGCCCCGCTCGGCGCCGCCGCCGCTGGCTACGCGGTATTCGCGGCCATTGAGCGCCGCATGCGCACGCCGCTGATGGACGTGCGGATACTCGCGCGGCGCCCGGTCGCGGCTGGCGCGTTCCTGATGCTGGTGGCTACCGGCCTGCTCGTCGGCGCGTTCTTCCTCGGCTCGTTCTACCTGCAGGAGGTGCGTGGTTACAGCGCGCTGCACACCGGCCTGGCGTTCCTGCCGGTTGCGATCGCGACAGTGATCGGCGCCCAAACCGCCAGCCATGCGGTCAGCCATCTCGACCGGCGCGTGCTCACCGCCAGTGCACTGACCCTGGCTGCGGCCGGTGCCCTGACGGCCGCTGAGTGGACGGGGCCCGTCACTCTCATAACGGGTATGAGCGTGGCCGCGCTCGGCCTCGGCGCCACCTTGGTCACCGCGATGACCACGGCGCTGGCCCGCGTCGCCCCCAACGAGGCCGGCCTGCGGTCAGGGATCGTGAACACGTTCCATGAACTCGGCGGCGCAGCCGGTGTCGCAGCGGTCTCCAGCATCGCCGCTCCCAGCCTGGCGGTCAGCAGCGCGGGCATCACCGGCTTCAGCCACGCGTTCATGTTCTGCGCTGTGGCCGCACTCGCGGCGGCGCTGCTGGCAGCGGTGGTCGCCCCCGCCGGCACGGCCGAGGCCGGCGTGATGCCGCACGGTCACTGAGACAACTCGTGGTCGGAAGCCGCGGAAGTAGCTTCCGCCCACGAGGCCGTTGCCCGCCCACGAGGCGGTTGCGAAGAGGCGCACTCTGCCTGGGCCTCCCGCCCGCCGCCGCTGGAGGGCGGCGCGGTCACGAGTACGGGCTGCTGGGTCTCACCTGAACCATGCCGCCTTCGATGATCCGGCTGTCGAAGGCGGGCTGGCGCGCGGTGGCCGGGCCGTGCACCACCGAGCCGTCGGTTAGCCGGTAGGTGCTTCCGTGCCACGGGCAGGTGACACACGGACCCTGTTCGCCGTTTACCAGCGTCCCTTGGTGGAGGGGGCCACCGAGGTGGGCGCACCGCTCGGCCAGGACGAGCACGTCCGAGCCTTGGCGCAGCACGACGAGCCCAAGGTAGCCAAGCCGCCGCCGGACCAGCCGCCCTTCTGGAAGATCGTAGATCCGGCACAGGTCGTGCCAGCCGAGCGGTGCCAAATGCGCCACAGGCTCGGCGTGGCTGGCGCCCGCACCAAGGGTGAACGCCAAGTGCCTGCCCAGGTAGGTGCCTGCCGTCAGGGTGGCCAGGCCGCCAAGCGCCAGCAGCCTGCCCTGGGCCTGCTGGCCAGCCGAGCGGGCCAGCAATGACGCCGCGAACAGCACTGACGAACTCGTCGTGGATGCCGCATGGATCACGCCTACCCGCTGCTGCTCGCGGTGCAGGTGCGACCAGTCGGCGAGCCCGGCGGCAGCCGTCGGGGCCGCGCCGGCGAGACCGAGCGCGATGAGGACCCGGGAGGCACGTTCCGAGCCGGGCACGAAGTCAAGCACCGCCGCTGAGGTCCAGAAGCCAATGGGCAGCCCGATCAGCGCGGGGTGGACGGGCTGCCCGAGCCACACACCGTGCAGGGCATCCGCCCGGGGGCCGGCTGGCACCCGGCCCCGGACAGCCTCAGCAAGCCGGCCGGCCACCGGGTCCAATCCCCGAGCGCGCTCAAGGCGTTCGGCCAGTTCTGGTGGCCGCGGCAGGCGCCTGAGACCAAAAATGGGAGCCCTGGCACCGTGCGCGACCCAGGGGAAGCGCTTCGCGAGGGATCGGCCCATAAGCGGACTCCTACCCGGCGCGAGCGGGCCTTATCACGCAGCCGCGCAGACAAGCACCAGGCGATTTCCAGGGTGAGGCCCAGCCCAGGATGCTGATCCAATACCGGACACCGATCGATCGGCAGGCGAACCAGTAACGGCCCGATCTAGCGGGGTGGACCGGGCCGGGCCGGCGCGAGGAGGCCCTTGGCCACCGCGGTGGCGATCATCTCGCGGGCGTAGGCTCCGAGTGAAGCCGAGCCGTCCTCGATCAGGGCCACCCGGGTGAGCACCTGATCTTCGGTGATGCCGTGGTCCGCCCACGTGCCGCCCCCGGTCACCACGTTGATCAGCATCGGCTGGAGCCGGTCCAGCGCCCGGGCGAACTTGGCCTCCGGAGTTTGCCGCCGCTCGAACTCCTCCCACAACGCCCGCATCACCGCCGCCCTGGCGGCCGGGAGGATCGAAAAGATCCGGTCGGCTGCGGCGCGTTCTGCCTCGGATTGCCGCGCTTGCGCGGCAGTGTCCGCGTAGACGAAGAGATCGCCCGCGTCGATCTCCACCAGATCGTGCACCAGCAGCATCGCCATCACCCTGGTGAGGTCCGTGCCGGCCGGCGCGTGGTCGGCCAGCGCCATCGACATGAGCGCCAGGTGCCAGGAGTGCTCCGCCGAGTTCTCCCGGCGTGACCGGTCGGTGACCGGGCTCTGCCGGAGCACAGACTTGAGCCTGTCGGCCTCGAGTACGAAACGGATCTCATCGTCCAGATCGCCCATGTGCTCATTGAATCAGTGGGCGCTCCAGCCCGTGTCCCGGGAATAGTCGCAGGCCAGGCAGCGTCGCGGCGGTCCGGCATGTCATCATGGGCCTGGGGGACCCTTTGATGAAACGGGGACCGGCTTCATCAAGCTCGTCCTGGCGGGGCACCAGCCCCGCCAGGACGAGTCACCAGCCCCGCCCGGGCGCAGGGAACGCGTCGGCCATCTCACGCTCCAGGCCGTTTACGAGGCGCTGAACGCACCCACCGGCGCTGGCCTGGTGCGCCGCATCGAGCCGGCGGGCAGCCGAGACCGACCGTGAGCACCTGGTGGCCAACATCGCCGATCACGCAGGGGTGCCTGAGGTGACGCCGGAGATGAGGTCCCGGGTGGCTGACTACTGGCGAAAGGTGCCCGACGATCTCGGGGCCAGGGTCGCCAAGACACTGAACGGCGGCTGATTCCACTCTCACCCCCCACCACCGCCGCCGGGAGCCAACGCGAGGGGCGCAGGAGGCGCCGGGCCCTGCTCCCCTCCCGCACCCGCGGGTCAGCCTCACAGCGATACGATCACGATCAATGGAAACGATCCGGGTCGCGCTGGCTGAGGACAACGTGCTGCTGCGGGAGGGCATCTCCCGGCTGGTCGCGGCGCAGGAGGACTTCGCCCTGGTGGGGATGGCGGCCAGCCTCCCGGAACTGCTCGCGGTCGTCGAGCAGCATGAGCCCGACGTGGTGATCACCGACATCCGCATGCCCCCCACCGGCCGCGACGAGGGAATCCAGGCCGCGGCCTGGCTGCGCACCAACCGGCCCAAGGTGGGTGTGGTGGTGCTCAGCCAGTTCACCGGCCCCGCGTATGCGCTGGCCCTGCTGGAGCAGGGCTCCGCCGGCCGGGCGTATCTGCTCAAGGAACGGGTCGCCAGCGTTGACGAACTGGCGCGGGCCATCCGCACCGTCGCGCGCGGCGGGTCGGTGATCGACCCGCTGGTGGTCGACGAACTGGTGCGGTCCCGGACTCACCAGCTTTCTGGGCTGTCCCAGCTCACGCCCCGGGAGTCGGAGATCCTGGGCGAGATGGCGCAGGGCAAGAGCAACGCGGCGATCGCCGCCACGCTGATCGTGTCGGAACGCGCGGTCGAGAAGCACACCAATTCGATCTTCGCGAAGCTTGGCCTGAGCGAGGAAAAAGACGTAAACCGCCGGGTGAAAGCCGTCCTGCTGTACCTGAGTGAGACCAAGCAGAACTGACCCGCCGGAGCCGCCCGCCGCCTGAGTTCGCGGAGGGGGGCTGACCCCACCGGCGAGAGGGTGGCAGCACCCTTCGCAGCCGGGCGGGCTCATGCCAAGCTTGAGGCATGGCCGCCCCTCACGCCGTCGTCGTGGTAGACGATCAGGCGCCGTTCCGGCTGGCGGCGAAGGCGGTGCTGCGCAGGCTCGCGTGTTTCGAGCTGGCGGGGGAGGCATCCAGCGGCAGTGAGGCGATCGGCCTGGTGGACAGGCTCCACCCGGCGCTGGTGCTGATGGACATCAACATGCCCGAGATGAACGGGATCGAGGCCACCCGCAGGATCGTCTCCGCCCACCCGGACATCTTCGTGATCCTCTGCTCGACCTACGACGTGGAAGACCTGCCGCCGGATGCGCTGGAAAGCGGGGCGCGCGCCTACGTGAACAAGGAGCGGCTCGGCACGGACACGCTGCGCCGGCTGTGGGAGAACCGCGACTCAGGCGCCTTCGCGACCGCCTGATCCGGCAGCCGCCGACCCGGCAGCCGCCGACCCGGCAGCCGCCGACCCGGCAGCCGCCGACCCGGCAGCCGCCGACCCGACGGGCACCGAACCGCCGATCTTCGAGCCGTGCCCGGGCCGTGACTCCCACCGCACCGTGCCGCCGATAGCGCCAAGGCGGTCCGCCATGTTGACGAAACCGTGGCCCCCGCGCGCCTTGGCGGGATCGAAACCCGGCCCGTTGTCGCTGACCGAGAAGAGCAGCCCGCCGGATTCGGTCCAGAGCCGCAGCTCCACGGTGGCGTTCTTGGCGTGTTTGGCCGCGTTCTGCAGTGCCTCCAGGCAGCAGAAGTAAATCGCCGCCTCCACCTCCGGGGAGTACCTGGCCACCTCGTCGGCGACCACCAGGATGACGTCAAGCGGATTGCGGCTGGCGGCGGCGCGCAGGGCCTCGCCGAGCCCGCTGTCTGCCAGCAGCGGCGGGTAGATCCCGTGCGCGAGCTCGCGCAGTTCCTTGATTGTTTCCTGGACGTCTGTCGCCAGCTGGTCCAGGATCTCCAGCCCGGACTCTGCGTCGTCGGTGATGATGTCCCTGGCCAGGCGCAGGTTGATAGCGAGCGCCACCAGGTGCTGCTGTGCCCCGTCGTGCAGGTCGCGCTCCACCCGGCGGCGTTCCGCGTCGGCGCTGGCGACGATGCGGGCCCGGGACTCGCGCAGCTCGTCCGCCTGTTTGCGCAGCTCATCCAGCGTGGTCTGAAGGGCGGCGTCCAGCTGGACGTTGTGAAACGCCAGCCCGGCCTGGCGGGCCAGTTCGGTCAGAACCCGGTCGTCTTCCTCGGTGAAGGCGTCCGTGCCGGCGGGCCGTTCCACCACGATGAGCCCGAGCAGTTCGCCGCCATGGCTGATCGGGGCGACCCGCAACTGGGCGTTCTCCCGGCCGTCAAGGAGCGAGGGCAGCCAGACCGATGCCCAGGCGCTGCCCGAGACTCCGGCCCTGGTCACGACCGGCCGCTCGTGGCCGGTGATCAGCAGCGGCTTGGGGCCCGCGTCCGGCACCGACACCGCGCGTTCCAGCACGTCGCCGGTGCCGGTGTAGATCTCGGCGGTGGTGAGTGTCATCGTTTTGCGCAGTGATTCGGCAAGCTGGAGCAGGAGCTCGTCCATCGGCACGGCACGGGTCAGTCTGCTGCCGAACGTGCGAAGCGCCTCGTCCGGTGCCTCGCGTGCGCCGTACACAAAACGGGTGGCAGAGGCCAGCAGCCGGTCCCTGGCGGGAAGATAGCCCGCCGCGGCCACGGCCGCCGCGATCATGGACAGCCCGAGGATCTCGCGGTCCCCGCCGTTGGCTGGCGCCTTCCCGAGGCCGAGCACGATGACCACGTAGGCGACGGCGACCACGACGCTGAACCCGGCGACCGACAGTATGTGCACCAGGATGCGCCCGCCGTAAGGGGCCAGCCGGGCAATGCCGCTGGCGACAACGCCGAGCGGGAGCGCGACAGTGGTGGCTGCCATCACCGCCCCGATGGGACCCGGCCAGCCCACGAGCAGATGCAGAACGGCGCTGATCAGCGAAACATCCGCCGCGAGCACTGCCGAGATCCCCAGCCACTGGAGCCGTTCCTGTTCGTGGCGCGGCGCGCGATCGTACCGGGCGCGGGCGGCAGGAAGGGCACATGCGAGTGCGAGCGCCCATGTCAGTGCGCCGGCCATCACCGGGAAGGACCGGTGCGTGATCGCCAGGGTCAGCCCGGTGCCGGCTGCGGCGGCGTAGGCGAGGCCCGCCCCGGCCTGCCTGGCCCGCCCGCCAAGCCTGGAGCGCCCGCGCAGCCTCCCGTCCGGCAGGGCGAGCAGGAAGTGGACGGAAGCGGCGATCGCCAGCGGGGCTGCCAGGGTCGCAGCCGCCTGCGTCAGCGCCTGGTGGCTTTCCGCCGGGTCGCCGCCCAGCCTGGCGGCTGTCAGTGCGACGGCCGCCGACATGCCGCCCAGCGTCACCTGCCAGACGGGCATCCGCTCGGGCTGCCGGGCGGCGGCCGCGCCTGCCACGGCCCAGGCGAAGATGAGGCCAAACGCGACCGCGTCCAGCGGGGACAGGCCGCCAGGCAGCCGTGCCCGCAGGCCGAAAACGGCGACGGCAGCCATGATCAGTGGCGCCAGCACCCCAGTCACGAGGTAACGCGCGCTGGCCCTGCCGTGCGGCAGTCCTGTTGCCGCACCCATGCCAGCGGTGCCGTTCACCGTCGGTCAGCCTGCCTCGATGACGACGGTCTCGCCACGCTCGGGCGCGGGCCCGGAGTTCATGATCCGCCCGTCCCGCATCCGCACGATCCGCGCGGCTGCCGCTGCCACACCAGCGTCGTGGGTGACCAAGACGATGGTCTGGCCGCTTCCGTGCAGGCGCCGCAGCAACTCGATGATCTCGTCTCCGCCCGCGGAGTCGAGGGCACCGGTCGGCTCGTCGGCCAGCAGCAGGGTGGGCTCGTTCGCCAGCGCGCGGGCGATCGCCAGCCGCTGGCGCTGGCCGCCGGACAGGACTCCGGGGACGGCAGCGGCCTTGTCGCCGATGCCGAGCAGGTCGAGCAGGTCACGCGCCCGGGTTTCCGCCATCTTGCGCCTGCGGCCGGCGATCACAGCCGGGAGCGCGACGTTCTCCAGCACCGTCATGCCCTCCAGCAGGTTGAAGAACTGGAAGACGAACCCGATGTGGCGCCGCCGCAACCGTGCCAGGTCGTCACCCGTGCGCCCGGTTACCTCTTCACCAGCGACGCTGATCTGGCCCTCATCAGGTGTGTCCAGCCCTGCCACCAGGTTCAGCAAAGTGGACTTTCCGCAGCCAGAGGGCCCCATCAAGGCGACGAAGTCGCCCGTGGGAATGGACAGATCGACCCCGCGCAACGCACGCACCGGCGCGTTTTCGGCCTCGAACGTCTTGCGGACTCCTCGCATGTCCAGCGCGGAAACGCTGTCGCTCATCCAGGACCCCCATCTGTTGTGTGGGCGCCGACGGTCGCGCCGGGGACCGAAGCCCCGGCCGGCCGGCTTGCCTTCATGATCTTGTAGGCGAGAACCGGAGTGTCGCGTCCCTTGACCAGCTGAGCGCCCAGGGGAACGGTGTCCACCTGCGCGGTCATGGCCTTGACCGTGGCCTCCGAGAGCACGGATTCGCCGGTGCTCGCCAGCTGCTGGAGCCGCTGGGAGAGATTTACAGTATCCCCTACCAGCGTGTATTCCAGTCTCTCGGCCGAGCCAAGCAGCGCTGCCGCGGCCTCGCCGGTGGAAAGGCCGAGTCCGAGCCCGAAGGCCGGCAGCCCGTCCGTTGCCCAGCCTGCGTTGATTTCTTCCTGCAGCGTGTGCATGGCCGCCGCCGCTGCCACGGCGCGGTCCGCGTGGTCGGGCTGCGGGAAGGGCGCGCCGAACACAGCCATCACCGCGTCGCCCACGAACTGCATCACCGTGCCGCCCTCACCCAGGATGGCCCGGTTCATCGCGGCGCGGTGCGTGTTCAGCTGGCCTGCCAGCTGGCTCGGGTCAGCGTGCTCGGCGATCGTCGAATAGGACCTGATGTCGCTCATGAGCACCGTGACCACGACCCGCTCGGTCTCCCCGATGTCGCGCCGCTCCCGCCGGAGCTTCTCGGCTAGCCGGCTGGGCAGCAGCCGGGACAGTGACTCGCCCTGCTCCTCCCGGTCGACGATTGCCTGGTGGAGCATGCGGAGCCGGTTGAGCGCGCTCCGGTTCCCGGCGGATACGCTCTCGGCGAGCCTGACAAAGACCGCTTCCACCTCGGCCGCAACCGCCTCGGGCGGAACCTGCCTGGCCGCCGCGATGGCCTTGATCGGCTTGCCCTCGGCGATCATGCCAAGCAGTTCCTCCTCGGCTGGCAGCAGGCTGCCCGGCGAGACAACCGGGCGCACCAGCGCCTCAACGATCGCGGAGTCAAGGGCTGTCCCCCCCGTCGCGACGGCCCGGATCGCGTCTGCGAGCTGGCTCCCCTCAGCAACCCGCCCCTTCAGCAGGTACCCATACCCCGCCGAGCCTTCGGCCAGCAGCGATACCGCGTACTCGGGGTCCTCGTACTGAGACAGCACGACAACCCCGGTGCCGGGATGGCGCTTGCGCACCTCCTTGGCCGCGTCGATGCCCTCCCGCTGGAAGGCGGGCGGCATCCTGATGTCGGTGACGAGAACCTGTGGCTCGGTGGCATCCACCCCGCTCACCACGCCGTCGTAATCGGCCGCGACCCCGATCACCCGGAGGTCGTTCTGCCGCTCGATGAGCGCGCGCACGCCCTCGCGCACGATCAGGTTGTCGTCCGCGAGGAAGACTCCGATTGTGCCGGGTGGGCCGGCGTCACTGTGATTCATCCCTATAGTTCTCGCAGACGCAGGGCCCGCACGCCAGGGAGCAGGCACGCAGAAGACCTGTGGTGCTAGGCACACCCACCCGCACGGGGCCAGCACCCTGGCATGCACCACTTGACGTGCATAACCTCGACTCATGCTCCCGGTGGCGTGTGACTGGCCGCGGGACCGCGAGCGCTGATGCCCGCCGTCCTGCGCCTTGCCGCACACGAACTCCGGGCCCACTGGCTGGGCTGGATCGTGGTTGTCCTCCTCGTGGCGGTCGCTGGGGGCGCTGTTCTGGCCGCCGCCGCAGGGGCGCGGCGGACCGACAGCGCCTACCCGGGCGGCTCCCGCTTCCTGGCAGCCCGGCAGAGATCGCCCTTGACCAGAACAGTGCCGCCGCCCTGCTTCTCCGGACATGGGGGGCATCAAGCCGCCCGTCACGGCTCGTGACCTGGATCGCGGACACCGCGCCCCGGTGACCTTGACACGCGCTGGAGGCCGGCCGGGGGCGCACCGCGGTGCCGGTGCGCAGCGCACTGGCCGCGACGATGCTGTCGGTTCTCGCGGTGCGATCGGGCTGGCTCCGGGGCGTGGCCCGCTGCTGACACCGACCTTGCTGGCGGGCCGGCCGGAGGCAGGCATCCCCGCCCCGGTGATGCCTGCCCCACCCCAGCGCCATGCCGGTGACCGCCGCAACGCCCGCCCACCCCAGCGCCGCGCCGGGAGCTAATTGCGTGATCATGGGATTGGTGGGGCTGCCATACCACTTCGCCCATGATCATGAATGGTTGCTGTGGTGGTAACACACCGGTCAGATGCCAGCCAGCACCCTGGCCCGCCTGCACGGCTGGGGCCGAGCATGAGCACATGCGTTATGAAAGCTGTGTCACATCGCTGTCATGGATCCCGTCCGAAGCAGTCACCGGGGGCTCCCGGGTGGCGTTCGACGCTGGATTCGCCCACTACGACGACCCCCCGCCCGGGCAGATCATCGATCTTGAGGAGCTGAGGGTCGCGGATCGCTTCCGTTTTGCCAATGTTTTGAAGGCATGGGTGGACGTCGACGGAAGCGGCGTGATCACCGGGGCCGGCTACGGCGGGGGCGGCCTGATGGGGTCCACGACCGTCAACCTCGGCGGGCTGCGGCACCGGTTCCAGGCCGTCAAGCTGCCTGACCTGCAGCGTGACGTGGAGCGGGGAGACGGGTGGGTGCGCTTCGCGCAGACCACGGGGGGCCGGACGGGGCTGCCCGCGCCAAGGCGCGTGCAGCACCCGCCGTATGTCCAGTGGCAGGCGCCGCTGGTGTGGACCACGCTGTCGCTGACGCTGCATGCCGACGGCCGGGCCGAGTTCGGGCTCACCGGCGCGAGCACCTTCCCCCGGCACTGGGTCTACGACGTCGGCGGGGTGCTGGCCCAGAAGTCCGGGCTCACCGACTTCCGCGACTGGTACCGCAAGTCGTTCGGCCGCCACACGCCGTGGGGTGACGAGGAGTCGCCGGCGCTGGTCACCGCCGTGGAGACCGCCCTGGAGCGGTCCCTGTCCGCGCAGCTGATGCACGGCGCGGCCAAACCCAGGATCGAGCGGGTCGCCGCGGGTGACGTGCTGGTCCGCCAGGGCGAGGCTGGCAGCAGCGTCTACCTCGTGCTGGACGGGGTCATCCGGGTCGAGCGGGACGGGGAACGGCTGGCTGAGTACGGGCCGGGGGCGCTGCTCGGGGAGCGCGCGCACCTGGAAGGCGGCACCCGGACCTCCACCATGGTGGCCGTCACCGCGTGCCGGGTCGCGTCGGTCGACGCGAGCCAGTTCGACGTTTCCGACCTGGAAGAACTGGCCGGGGGGCACCGCCGTGAGGACGCCGGCTGAGGATGCGCATCCACCTGTGCGGGGTTCGTGGCTCGACCCCAGCGCCGGGCCGTGACTTCCTCCGCTACGGCGGGCACACTTCGTGCCTGGCGCTTGCACACGACGGCGGCGCTGGCCCGGTGCTGGTGCTGGACGCGGGCACCGGGCTTCGTGGCGTCACCCGGCTGCTCGGTGACCGGGCCTTTGACGGCACGATCCTGCTCACCCACCTGCACTGGGACCATGTCCAGGGGCTGCCGTTCTTCCGGGCCGGCGACCGCGACGATGCCCGGGTCAGACTGCTGCTGCCCGCGCTGGAGGGGGAGGGGAGTTCCAGCGTGGAGGGGGAGGGGAGTTCCAGCGCGGAGGGGGGCCCCAGTGCAGAGTGGGGCCCCAGCGCGGAGGAGATCCTGAGCCGGGCGATGTCGCCGCCGCACTTCCCCATAACGCCCGGCGGCCTGCGGGGCGACTGGGCCTTTGGCACGCTCCTGCCCGGACACTTCAAGGCGGAGGGCTTCACCGTGGAGGCGCGGGAGGTCCCGCACAAGGGCGGCCGGACGCTTGGGTACCGGGTCAGCGACGGCCGCAGCGTGATCGCGTACCTCCCTGATCACTGTCCCACCGCACTCGGGCCAGGGCCGGAGGGGTGGGGCGAATATCATCCGGCCGCTGTGGAACTGGCCGCCGGGGCGGACCTGCTCGTGCACGACTCGTTCCTGCTCGCCGAAGAGGTCGCCGCGGAGGCGGCGTTCGGTCACGCGGCGGCGGAGTACGCGGTGGGCCTGGGATGGCGGGCTGGGGCGCGGCGGGTCATGCTCGCTCACCACAAGCCGGAACGGACCGACCCGGAACTCGACAGGCTGGGGCGCCGCTTCGCGGAAGCCGGCGCCGGCGTGACCGTCGCGGCCGAGGGCGGGATACTCGATCTATGAGGGCTGGCACGGGGGCCGAGGGCGCTGCGCGCTCGGAGGCCGTGGATGCTGCGCGGCCGGGGGGTGCGGGCGGTGCGCGCTCTGCGGACGCGATCGTGGTCGGGTCCGGGCCGAACGGGCTGGCGGCGGCGGTCACGCTGGCACGGGCCGGGCTCACGGTGGACGTCATCGAGGGGGCGGACACGCCGGGCGGTGGCTGCCGGACGGAAGAGCTGACCCTGCCCGGGTTTTGCCACGACGTCTGCTCGGCCGTGCACCCGCTTGCCGCCTCATCCCCGTTCTTCCTTCGCACCGACCTGGCGGCGCATGGAGTCGTGCTCCGCACGCCGAAGGTGGCGTTCGCGCACCCGCTGGACGGCGGACGGGCGGCGGCCGTGGCGGGATCGGTGGAGCAGACCGCGGGCGGGCTCGGGCGTGACGGCGGCGCCTACCGGCGCCTGCTCGGGCCGCTGGTGCGCGACGCGGAACTGACCGTGCCCACCATCCTCGCGCCGTTGCGGTCCGTTCCCCGGCACCCGCTCGCCATGGCCCGGTTCGGGGTGCGCGGCATCCTCCCAGCCGCCCTGCTGGCACGCCGTTTCCACACCGAGGAAGCCCGGGCGCTGCTGGCCGGGGTCTCCGCGCACGCCATGCGGCCGCTCAGCTCGCCGGTCACCGGCGGATTCGGGCTGCTGCTCACGATGACAGCCCACAGCGTGGGCTGGCCGGTGGTGGAGGGAGGCAGCGCCCGGATCACCGACGCGCTGGTGGCCGAACTGACCTCGCTCGGGGGCCGGGTCGAGACCGGCCGCTGGGTCCGCTCGCTCGGCGACCTGCCGTCCGCGCGGGCGGTGCTGTTCGATGTCACCGCCCGGCAGCTGGCCGCCATCGCCGGTGACCGGCTTCCCGCTGGGTACCGCCGCTCGCTGGAGAGTTTCCGGTACGGGCCCGGGGTGTGCAAGGTGGACTGGGCGCTGTCAGGCCCGGTGCCGTGGCAGGCACCGGCCTGCCGGGAGGCGGGCACGGTGCACCTGGGGGGGACGCTGGCGGAAGTGGCCCACAGCGAGTCGGAGGTGGCCGCCGGCCGGCTCCCGGACCGCCCGTACTGCATCGTCGCCCAGCCCGGCGTGGTGGACCCGACCCGCGCCCCGGCCGGGTCGGCCACCCTCTGGGCGTACTGCCACGTGCCAGCGGGCTCTGGGGAGGACGCGTCCGGCCTGGTCGAAGCGCAAATCGAGCGGTTCGCACCGGGTTTCCGTGACCTCATTTCGGCCAAAACGGTTCGCACCGCAGTAGACATGGAACGCCACAACCCGAACTACGTGGGCGGTGACATCAACAGCGGAGCGGGGACACTGCTCCAGACCGTGTTCCGCCCCACCCCGCGGTGGAACCCCTACCGGACGCCCATCGCCGGGGTTTACCTGTGCTCGTCGTCCACCCCGCCCGGCGGCGGGGTGCACGGCATGTGCGGCGAAGCGGCAGCCCGGGCCGCCCTCGCGGACCTCGGCGTGCATCCGTCCGCGGAGTGACCGCCGGGGCTGAGCGCGGGCGAGCCGGTGCTTGCTGGGGCGGCTGGTGTTGCCGTGGCGGCGTTACGAGGCTGGCTGTTCGGCGTCGGCGATGGCGGAGTTGACCTCGGCGGTGCGGGCGGCCAGTTCGGCCTCGTACTTCTTGCGGTCGACTTCCTCGGCGATCTCCTCGTCCTGGCGCATCAGCGACTCGAGATCGGTGCTGGCGGCGTCGAGCACACCGAGGTCGGCGTACGCCCGCTGCACCTTGGGCCCCCACAGCCCGATGTCCTTGACGCACGGGACGATCCGGCTGAACAGCAGCGCCCGGAACGCCTGCTGCACCGGTGAGTTCTCGGTGAACTCCAGGCACTCGGCCACGTCGAAGCCCATCCGCTCCCACACCTCCTGCGCCCGGAACCGGTTGCGCATGAGGTAGCAGCCTTCCACCACGAACTCCTCGCGGTCGGCGCGCTCAGCGGAGGTCAGCTCCTTGTAATAGTCGCGCAGCGCCAGGCGGCCAAACGCCACGTGCCGGGCCTCATCCTGCATCACGTAGGCGAGCAGTTGCTTGACCAGGTCGTTTTGCGCCAGATCCCGGTGCACGCCAAACGCCGCCAGGGCGAGCCCTTCGATGAGAACCTGCATGCCGAGGTACGGCAGATCCCAGCGGGAGTCGTTCAGCGCGTCGGCGAGCAGCTTGGCCAGATCGGTGTTAATGGGGTAGTACAGGCCGATCTTGTCGCGGATGAAGCGCTGGTATAGCTCGACGTGGCGGGCCTCATCCATGGTCTGGGTCGCGGCGTAGAACTTCGAGTCCATGTCGGGCACCGACTCGACGATCCGGGCCGCCACCGTGAGCGCGCCCTGCTCGCCGTGCAGGAACTGGCTGAACAGCCAGGCGGAAAGGTGGAGCCCGAGTTCGTCGCGTTCTGCCTCGTTGAGGAGGTTCCACTGGCGTGAGCCATAGATGGGGTTCAGGTCGTCCGGGGTCCCCATGACATTGAAGGGATTCACCGGCAGTTCCCACTCGATGCGCTTGGTGGCGTCCCACTGCTTGTCTTTGCCCCGCTGGTACAGGTCGAGCAGCCTGTCACGGCCGTCGTCGTACTCCCAGCTGAAGCGGGTCGCACCGGCCGCGGGAACGTCCCAGGTGCCGGGCTCGACGGGGGTTGCGTAATGGTCGTACGTGCTCACGGCGACTCCCCTGAGTGACGTACTCACATATTACTGGCTAGTACCCCAGGACTCCAGGGAGCGTGGCCGGACATGGCTGGAAGCTGCGGCCGTCCCGCGGGCCCGCGGGCGTACCCACGGGCCGGAGACCAGTTCCTGGGCAGGGAAGGACTGGCAGCGGCTACCGGCAGACCGGGGGCTCGTGGTCCGCGTGGCTGGCGGGTTCGAGCTGGAATGTGCAGTGGGCGACGTCGAAGTGACCGCGCAGGCATTCCTGGAGTGCGTCCAGCATTGCCGCGCTGCGGCCGTCGGCCAGGGCCGCTGAATCGACCACCACGTGCGCGGACAGCACCGGCAGTCCGGAGGTGATCGTCCAGGCGTGCAGGTCATGTACGCCCTGGACCCCCGCCAGCGCGGTCATGTGGGCGCGAACCTCGGTGAGGTCGATGCTGCGCGGGCTCGCCTCCAGCAGCACATCCACCGCGTCCCGCAGCAGCCGCCAGGTCCGCGGCAGGATGAGAGCCGCCACGGTCAGGGATGCGACCGGGTCAGCCAGGACTGACCCGGTCGTGGCGACCACGGTGCCCGTCACGATCACCGCGGCGGCGCCGAAGGTGTCGGAGGCCACCTCAAGGAACGCGCCACGCACGTTCAAGCTCTCGGCAGCCCCGTGGTGGAGGAGCGCCAGCGACATGCCGTTCCCGGCGAGCGCGGCGACGCCGAAGATGATCATTATGCCAGGGCCGACCTCGGGTGGGCCGGAGAGCCGCCGGATGCCCTCGCCTATGATCACCGTGGTCATGGCCAGCAGCAGGAGAGCGTTGGCCATCGCCGCCAGGATCTCGGTGCGCGCGTAGCCGAACGTGCGCCGGCCGGTGGCGGGGCGCGCGGCCATGAAAACGGCGAGCAGGGACAGGCCGACTCCCGCGGCGTCGGCGGTCATGTGGGCAGCGTCCGCCAGCAGCACCAGAGATCCGCTGATCAGCCCACCGGCCACTTCGGCGGCGGCGATCGCGACGGTAATCACCATTACCAGGGCCAGTCGCCTGCGGTAATGGCCGGTGGTGGTCAGCGCGGGCCCTCCTCCCCGCTGGGCGTGGGTCCCGTTCCAGGCAAGAGCAGTTCGTAAGCGGGATTGATCATGACTGGGCCTTCCGCACGCAGCCCGACCGGTCCGCGGAAGCGGACACGGGACCCGCACGCGATCCCCGCGATGTGCGTCCTTCCGTAAAACAGCGCGGTCAGGTCCCCGGTCGAATCCGAGATCTCGACGGCGAGCACGGCGTTGCGCTCCACGGGGCGTATCTCTACCGAGTGGACGCGGCCCTCGACGGTGGTCCGGCCAGGCCCGCGGATTGATCCGATGGGATTAACCCCCGGAGATGGCGCTGGCCTGTCATAGCTGGGGTGATCCCCGGCCGCGGAAGGAACCGCAGGAGCGCCACTCTGCCTGGCCAGGCGCCCCCGCATCCGTTCACGCAGCCCGGCACCTGGAGTGGCGGGCGTTGCGGTCGCAGGTTCCGCCGCCACCGTCTTTTCCACCGTGCCATCTCCCGCCATTTTGGCGGCTTCGCGCTCCTGGATGGCCTCCAGCCGGCTACGGACGTCGAACGGGACGATGGTCGCGGCGGAATTCGGGATTCGGCTCACCGCGCTGGCAATTTTGTCCGCGGTCCGGTCATGCAAGAACCGGCCGAGCAGTGGCGAGTAGCTGCGCCGGGGGAGGACCGCGGTCACATGGGTGCCGGGATGCCCTGCCTCCGCGGTCACCAGGTCGGTGGCGGCCCGGGTGAGACGGCGGTCGGGGGCGTCGATGAAGTCGAGAACCACGCCTCTGTCCCCCCGCGTCCACTCTTCGCGCAGCTCATCTGCCTTGGCGGTGTCGATGACGAAGTGCACGGCGCGCAGCGTCGTCGGCCGCAGGCTGCGCGCGTACCGAAGCGCCGCCAGTGTTGCCAGGTCGAAGCTGTCCACCAGCAGGAACACCGTGCGCCTGGGATAGTTCGGCACGTCGGGTGGCTTGGGCCGGCCCCCGATCCTTTCCAGGACGCGGGACTCCATCGTGTACTCCTGGTTCAGCCGGATCAGCGCGAACACCAGGATCGGGAACAGCACCACAACTAGCCAGGCGCCCTCGGTGAACTTGACGATGGCAAAGATCGCGACAACGATCGCCGTCAGGGAACCGGCCGCGGCATTGGTTGCCAGCTTGCGCCGCCAGCCAGGTTCTTTGCGCCTGTGATGATACCGGGCCATCCCGAAGCCGGCCATGGTGAATGCCGTGAACACGCCGATGGCGTAAAGCGGCACCAGGTTGTTCACGTTCGACCCGCGGATGATCAGCAGGGATATCGAGACAATGGTCAGGCCGACGATCGCGTTGGAAAACACCAGGCGGTGGCCCCGCTTCAGCAGCCAGCGGGGCAGGAAAGCGTCCCCCGCCACGTAGCTCGCCAGGAATGGGAAGCCGTTGAAGCTGGTGTTGCCACCGGTGAAGAGGATGAGCGCGGTGGCTGCCTGAACGACCAGGAACATGGACTGGCCGACTATCGTGTGCCCAAATATGACCTTGGCTTCTTGCGCCAGAACCGTCGGGTACCCGTCTTTGAATGGGGTCGCATGGGTTTCGTACGCGAGCCACGAAATCCCCGCCACCAGGAATCCCAGGATGCAGCCTTCTGTCACCAGCACGCGGCGAGCGTTGATCCCCTCGGGAGGCCGGAACGCGCCGACCGCGTCGGATACGGCCTCGATCCCTGTCAGCGACGCTCCGCCATTCGCGAACGCGCGGAGCAGCGTGAAGATCATCAGGAAGGTGAACACGCCGGAGGTGCCACTGCCTATTTCGTACGTTGGATGGTGCAGCGTCCCGAGCGCGTGCGGATCCAGCCGGGGAAGGTCGCCTAGCACCTCGCGGAGGAGGCCGACGACGATCATCAAGCTGACCGACCCGGCGAAAAGAAACGTTGGCACGGCAAATGTGCGCCCGGCCTCGCGGATCCCGCGCAGGTTGCCGTAGCACATGAGGAGGACGACGCCGATCGCGATCTCCAGGCTGAACCTTCCAAGAGCCGGGAACACCGAGACCACGGCGGCTGTGCCGGCCGCGGTCTGGATAGCCACCGTGACCACATAGTCGATGAGCAGAGCGACGGCCGCGACCTGGGCAATCTTCGGCCCGAAGTTCTCCCGTGCCACGACGTAGGAGCCGGCGGGGCGGATGTAGACCATCACTACCTCGCGGTAGGACAGCACGACGAGTGCCATCACCACCAAGATGACCAGCGTCATCGGAAGGATGAGGGTGAAGGCGGCCAGCCCAGCCATCGGCAGCAGCGCGATAAGAATTTCCTCTGTGCCGTAGGCCGATGAGGAGATACCGTCTGGCGAAAGGACCCCCAGTGCGAGCGGTTTCGACAGCCGTTGGTGGCGAAGCTGTTCGTTGACCATGGGAGGGCCGAGCAGGCGGCGCTTCACGGTGTACCAGAAGGTCTCGGGAGACCGGCCACTCCCGCCGAGAAAACCGACTGCGTTACGTATTGCCACGTCCGTGTGTCCTGTCGATCGTCGTCCCGTCGTGGCCTTCATACCATCGTCGCCCGACAGCCTGGACCGTCAGGGCAGGATGGCGGCTCGGCCGGATGCGAACGGCTGGGATGTGATTCATGAGATACCAGGACGTTTTACCCAACGCAAGACGGTAGCACCGGGCATCGTCCCAGGTGCAGGGCAGGTTCCTACACTGCGGCCCGCTGACGGCTCCGGCGGGCCCGCTCCGGGGCCATGGAGCCCGGCGCAATCACCGGGAGTCTTCCCCGCGTGGGCTGGATTCCGTGCCAGGAGAGAGGAGCTCGTAGGCGGGGTTGACCATCACCGGGCCGTCCGCGCGCAGCCCGACCGATCCACGGAAGCGGAGGCGGGACCCGCACACGATGCCCGGGATATGTGTTCTCCCGTAGAACAGTGCGGTCAGGTCGCCGGAGGAATCAGAGATCTCGACGGCAAGCACGGCGTTGCGCTCCACAGGGCGTATCTCCACCAAGTGAACCCGTCCCTCGACCGTGGTCCGGCCCGGTCCCTGGATCGAGCCGATGGGATTGACGCCGGGGGAAGGGGCGGGCCTGTCGTAACTTGGGTGGTCCCCAGCCGGGGCCCTGCCACCAGTGCCGCCCCGCTGCCCGGCGATGCGGTCCCGCAACCGTCCGCGCGGCCTCGCGCCCAGGGGTTCCGCCGTGACGGGCGGTTCACCCACCTTCGCTGGTGCTCCCGCCGGACTCGCGGCCGGTTCCGCGGCTACGGGCGTCCTCTCCTTGGCCTGTTTCTCTGTGCTGGCGACATGGCGCTCATTCAGCACCTCAAGCCGGCTCCTGACATCGAACGGAATGATGGTGGCGGCGGAGCGCGGGATCCTGCTCACCGCGCTGGCGATCTTGTCGGCAGTCCGGTCGTGCAGGAGCCGCCCGAGCAGCGGCGAGTAGCTGCGCCGGGGAAGGACTACAGTGACATGCGTTCCTGGATGTGCCGCCTCCGCGCTAACCAGTTCGGTGGCGGCCCTGGTGAGCCGCCGGTCGGGGGCGTCGATGAAGTCGAGAACCACCCCCCGGTCCCCCCGTGTCCACTCTTCGCGCAGCGCGTCTGCCTTGGCGGTGTCGATGACGAAGTGCACCGCGCGCAGCGTCGTCGGCCGCTGGCTGCGTGCGTACCGGAGCGCCGCCAGCGTCGCCAGGTCGAAGCTGTCCACCAGCAGGAACACCGTGCGCCGCGGAAAGTTCGGCACATCGGGGGGCTTGGGGCGGCCACCGATGCGCTCCAGGACGCGGGACTCCAGCGTGTACTCGCGGTTCAGCCGGATGAACGCGAACACCATGACCGGAAAGACCACCACGACCAGCCAGGCGCCCTCGGTGAACTTCGCGACCGCGAAGATCACAACGACGAGCGCGGTGTAAATCCCCCCGGTCAGGTTGATGACCCGCCGCCGCCGCCAGCCCTGCTCCCTGGTCCGGCGGTGGTACCTTGCCATGCCGAAGCCGGCCATGGAGAAGCCGGTGAACACGCCGATCGCGTAGAACGGGACCAGGCTGTTGGTGTTGGCGCCGACCACGAGCAGCAAGGAGAGCGCCAGCACGGTCAGCACGATGATCCCGTTCGAGAAAACCAGCCGGTGGCCGCGCTTGGACAGCCAGCGGGGCAGGAACGAGTCTTCGGCGACAAAGCTGGTAAGGAAGGGAAAGCCGCTGAAGCTTGTGTTGCCACCGGTGAACAAGATCGAGATGGCGCCCGCCTGGACGAGGAAGAACAGCGCCTGGCCCAGGAAGGAGGGGCCGAAGATGATCTTGGCTTCCTGGGATCGTGTACGGAATCGCGTGGGTGACCTTTGCCAGCCAGGAGATCCCGGCGATCAGGGATGCGACGATGGCGCCCTGAAGTACCAGAATCTGGCGGGCGTTGCGGCCCTCCGGCGGGCGGAGCGCGCTGACGGCGTTCGAGACCGCCTCGATCCCGGTCAGCGAGGACCCGCCGTTCGCGTAGGACTTCGCCAGCACGAAGATGGCCCAGAAGGCGAACAGGGGGCTTCCGTGCCCGACGGCGACCGTGTGCGCCCCCCACGTAACGTGCGGCAGCCCGCCGAACGCCTCACGGAACAGGCCGACGACGATCATCAAGCCCACCGACCCCGTGAACAGGTAGGTCGGCAGCGCGAACGTCTTGCCGTTCTCCCTGACCCCGAGCAGGTTCACGTAGCACATGACGAGGGTGGCCGTGACGGAGATGATCAGTAGCA
>WNGR01000714.1_pt1 | contig 56184 bp, 59 predicted proteins | sample 5407581 | NCBI WGS metagenome assembly WNGR01 (sample SAMN13153383, study PRJNA577476) | soil metagenome | isolation source: 80 cm soil or saprolite under Garry oak tree replicate 2 | place: USA:California | collected 2016-06-15 | reverse complement strand
GAATCAGTGGAGTATTGCAGAGAGCGGAGGAATTGAGCGATGATGTGGCTGCTGCCATCGAGGGGGCGCTCTAACCGAGCGCCGCGCGTCACATCGGCGCGTACAAACTCGGCCACAAATCACGAGATAATCTATCGAACACGTACACGCCGCGGAATCCAAACAGTTGGCGCTGTTCCTCCTTTGCGTCTGCATTCTGTTCTGCGACTTCTTCTTTCTGACGCGTTGAGCGGACCATCGGAGCAAGTATGAAAATACCCTTCTCGCCACGGCGCACGAAGCGGCCAAGCGAGTTCCAAGTTCGGATTCCAGCCACGTGCGTTGCATCCGGCTTTGCTCGCGCGATGAGCATGATGTTGCCGAAACTGTAGTTGTGAAACTTCGCCATGGTGCCGAGATACTGCGTCAACACCTCACTGTGACCAGTCTGCAACGCCTGCACGAGATAGTCGGCAGCCTCTTTGGTTTTGCCGTTGATGTCTTCTAACTTCATTGTTTTTGCCCTTCTGCCGTGACCGGCTGTTTTTGTCTTTCACTTCTGCGTAGCAGACAAAACAGGCGGGGGGACGGTTGAAAGGGCTAGAACGAGGGATTCTGGAGGGTGGCAGGGCGTGAGCGTAAGCGCGGTAAGTGCCAAACATGCATCATCGTTTGGCGCGAAACCGGCGCGGTCCGAAACGCCTGTCCGAGCCGCGCAAAGCGGCGTCCAACCGGAGAATACGGAGTGGAAGAATGGCGCGAAGCCGCAAAATAGGACTCGTTCACATCGAAATTCAGGTCGAGGTGCATTGTGACGCATTCGCCTTCAATGCCGTGTCAGTTCAGCTCCCTCCCGCTGCGTCACATTTGGTAAAGTAGGATTGCCACCAACTAGATCCGCGGCTTAAGCAGATGACAGACCCCCTTACTCCCGAACAACGCAGCCGGAACATGGCGAGTGTCCGGGGCAAGGACACCAAGCCTGAGATGACGGTACGTACCATTCTGCATAGATTAGGCTACCGTTTCAGGCTCCATAGACCCGACCTGCCCGGCACGCCGGACCTGGTTTTTCCATCGCGCAGGAAGGTCATCTTCGTGCATGGGTGCTTCTGGCATGTGCACGACTGTCACAAGGGCGCAGTCGCGCCTTTGACCAACGCTGCATTCTGGAATGCCAAAAGACAAAAGACGGTAGAGCGTGATCGCAAAGCGGTGATATTGCTTGCTGCTGAAGGGTGGACAGCATACATTGTTTGGGAGTGTGAACTCAGACATTTGGATGAGCTCCAGGATCGCCTCGTGGAATTTCTTTTGCGGGACGATCATGCAAGCCATTGATTCTAAAGCCCGATCATCTCTTTGAATATGAGTGCCGGAGTCTACGAACATTGGTAACACCCGGATAGGGGCGGTCATCGAGGATTCAATTTAAAGTCTTTCAACCCGGACACGCTGTTCATTAGGATTTGAATGAATGCAGCGGTCCAAACGAAATTTGGGTACCTCGTCAACCTACTATGGAAAGAACAAGTCTCGTCCTAACTCAACTACGAAAAAGCAGCGACTACAATGACTTCGTTGGTCAGTTTTATCACTTCCCCGATAAGTACATCGGTCAATTTAAAACCTTGCCAATTGAATTCGTATATTACGAAGGCACCGAGAACGGCGGAGGAGTCTACTTCGGCTACGGGAAGATACTAAGTCAACCCGTAAACGACAAGCGAGAGCCTGGGTATTCATTTGCAGAAATCGTCGACTATAAGCCGTTCCTCGAACCAGTGACATTTAGGGACAGTGCCGGCAAGAGTCGAGAGTCAACGTCGCCCCACTACAATCCCCAGAATGCGGTGCGCAGGATTCCAGCCGATATTCTCGAAGGAATTTGCCTAGACGGCAAGATTCAACTCAATTTCAGGGCTGATGCCCACCTGATCAGAGTTCTGGGTGAACAGCTCATTGCATCCGAGAAAGTCGGAATGCTGGAGCTCATTAAGAACGCGTACGATGCTGGTGCTTCATATTGCCGCGTACGAATCGAAAATGTTCCATCCTTGCTCGAATGTGACAAAGCGGAGTATTTGTTCCCTGAGTTGCCAGGTCCCGTGATTGTTATTGAAGACGACGGGGCCGGCATGACTCGGGATGTCATAGAAAATGGATGGCTTCGTCCGGCTTCCACGATTAAGACCGTGGTTAAGGAAACGATAAAGCAAGAACGCCTCAAGGCAGTAGCCCTAGGGAAACTAGGTTCATACAACAAGCTCATCGCGGAAATTAGAAAAGAACGTGGTGGACGCATTCCCCTTGGAGAGAAAGGCGTGGGTCGCTTCGCCTCGCATCGTCTCGGTAAGAGGCTGTCACTCAGAACGAAAGTGAGAGCGTTGAACTATGAGTATCTACTGGACGTGGACTGGGACAAATTCGAGGGCGGCGAAGGCGGCGTAAAAGACCTCGAGACCGTAGGAGTCAGCCTCTCTCGTCAAGAGCCATCGCGAGATTATGGAGAACGAGGATCTGGAACGCAACTGGTTATCTACGGTGGACGTCTCGGGTTCTCCTGGGACCGAAAAACTATCGAAGAGTTACACCGCTCCATCTTGAGCCTGAATTCGCCTAATCCGTCGCCGAAGAACACGCACTCGGTAACGAGCTTCAATGCCCATTTGGAGTGCCCTCAATTGGGCGTGCTAGCACACGAGAACGAATCCGTGGCTTTTCCTCCTGCATTTTCGTTTGATGGTCTGGTTGATGAGGATGGGTTGTTGGAATATGCCTTGAAGTTTCAGCCGCCCCAAAACGTACCGATGCCGGACGAAAGCACCGCCGAAAAAGATTTCGATTTGCGTAAGGCCTGCATCGAGTATTGGTCTTCGTTGGGTACAGAGGGCCTACGGAGACCGGAATGCGGGAGCTTCTATCTGCATGTTGATGTGTGGTATCGAAAGAATCCTTGGATTACGAGTGCCGGACCTGACGGCAAGGAATTCATCGACTATCTCACAAATTTCGGTGGAATTTCGATTTTCAGGGACGGGATCAATGTCTTTCCTGCCGAGTGGGGAGCAGAAACTGATTGGTTAAATCTTAAAACACGCCATATAAAGCAGTCATTCAGGATGTCTTACTACAACATGATCGGCAATCTTGAAATTAATCAGACGACCAACATTGAACTGATAGACAAGACCAGTCGTGAAGGGCTAATCGCAAATCGGGCGAGCAAAGACTTAACGCAACTGGTGCACGCGATCATTGCCACGGTTATCGAGACGCAGTTTATAGGAAAGCGCAACGAATACAACTCACTCACCGGGGACGTAGTCAGAGATCCGAAGGTTCTGAGGGAATACGCAAGACAAGGGGCTGCCGTAATAAGTGGAATTAAAGAGCGGTACCCATTTGAGGATGATCCATACAACATCCTCGATCCGATAGGTAGGCGCAGCGAGCGTTCCGAAGGCTTAGTTAACCTATCAAAATCGCTCAAGGATCTCCAGAAGAGCATTAAGTTGATGCAGGAAGCACAGGATCTATTTACCGAGCAGGCGGGCTATGGTATGGCGGTAGCCGTCTCGGTGCACGAAATCGCCAAAATAGCTGCCAATTTTTATGCTGGAGTCACGCATCTTCTGAAATCCGAAAGTCCCGATATCCAGAGCTTGAGGAATCTCAAAGATTCCTCAGCCTCCCTCCAATCCGAATTGAGGCGCTTGAGCCCACTGAGGGCAATCAAGAACGAGTCCGACATTGATTTTGGGATTGTTAAGGTGATCGGCTTTGTTGTCGAAGTCTTCCGCTCGAGACTTGATCAAGCAGGCATTGCGGTGGAAGTTAACAGCAGAGATGATTTTCAACTGCACGGACGTTACGGGGCGCTTATTCAGATTTTTTCTAACCTGTTTGACAACAGCTGTTATTGGCTCGGCATGGTGGACCGCGAAAAGCGCAAAATCACAGTACATATTGATAGTGAGCAGCGGACTGTAACTATAGGAGATTCAGGACCTGGTATCGACGGAGTGATATTGCCTTATCTGTTTCAGCCAGGTTACAGCATGAGAGTTCCGCCTAGTGGGCTTGGGCTTTACATATGCAAATACTACATGCAAAGCATGAAAGGAAACGCATATTGCACGGTGGATCGCGAGAGGCTTGCAGGAGTTCACGGTGCTCAGTTCACGCTTGACTTCGGCTCTGTTCCAGTCGAGCGACCGATCCGGGAGAAGAAATAGAGATGCGTTACTCCGTTTGCGTCATTGATGATAAATTGCCTGCCTCTGGCCCGAATGCCCAAGCAATGGGAGTGATTGACAACAAACTATTGAACGGCTCCAATCTCAGATTGCTTTTACAGGTAGAGACTTGGGAGGACGACGTAGTTAAGAAACTAACGTCAACACTGCTGGAAGGCAAGGATTCTGACGGTGTTAGTCCCAAGTGGGACGTATACGGCCTCACAAATCCGTCTTTCTATCTCAACGCCATAAATGAGGGGTCTTTTCGTTCAGATCTTATCGTTTATGACTGGGAGTATCCTGGCTCCCAAAGCGGGAACGCAACGAGCGCAGAAAGTACATTAAAGGAAATTCTCGACCGGACTTTTTGCCTCATTTTCATATTCTCAAAGGCGGATAAGAAGTCTGAGATCGATGCTTTGATAGCTAGTCCGAGCTTTCATGTGTACAAGGAGCGATTGCGTTATCTCGATAAGGCCAACGAGGAGAATGTTGACCAGACTAGCACCCTGCTTCAGGCAGCTGACGCGATGTACTCAAGTAACTTCTCCTTCAAGTTTGCGAGCATGCTGCGAACACAAACTATACAATGCGCGGACAAGATCCTCTCGGATATGGGAAGATCTTCTCTAAACGACGTTAAGAACCTTATTGTGGTCGGAGTTGGCGGCAAGAAGGACTTCGTCGATTTTCTTGCGGAAAGATTTCGGACGTCCATTGCTGGGAAGAAAATCTACGCGCTAATTAACGAAATTCCGGGGGCAGAGGACGGAGCCGCCGTGCTAGACCAGTCATTGGCGGCTGACATATGGTCCTACCGGCTTTATTTTCAACAGGAGAATGGAGATGATCTAGTGAGACGCGGTGACATCGTGAAGACAGAAAAAGAGTTCCTTCTGATTTTGTCTGCCGACTGCGACTTGGGGCGTCTCTGGTCAAAGAACCTGGGAATGATTAATGCCGTGTCTATGCACGAATTGGATAATGCAAATTCCACACTCAAAAAATGGTTGTCAGTTTGTATTGGCTCGGCGAAACTCAAGTCATCACATGGGAGCCTACTTGCCAACATCGAAGGCCTTTCGGATGGGCCGTTTGTTCTGCCGTTTGTTCCCTTCGATGGAAAGCTGAAGAACTTTGTCGCAATCCCCAAGGACTTGACGTCCAAGAGAATTCCGACCCCATCCACCTGGGATAAACTTGAAAAGAAACAGAAGAAGAATGCACCAATGCAATACTCCGATTGGCCTGAAGCAAGGCGGATTTGCACTATATCAGAGCCGTTCCTTACGCCTGTCATTCTGCATATTTTGAATACGATTGGGGGTAACGGGGTTCCCGATTACCCCGATCAAATGAAGAACGTCCTAACGGAAATACTTAATGCATTTAGTGCAATCGGAGGATCTACTGTCCCTGCCGATGCCATCGCGCAAGGTCCGTTGTTGCCGGCGAGATCAGAGACGAATTCTGCTGCTGCCTCTGCCGCCGCGCCGATTCCTTCAGAGCCGACGATACCCGAGACGAATTCTGCCTCTGCCGCTGCACCACTTCCAGTGCAGCCTCCGGCTACAGCGTGAGTAACTATTGTGCAATCGATCTGTTTTCAGGATGCGGCGGATTGTCTGAGGGGCTGAGAAGCGCCGGATTCAAAGTGGTTGCCGCCTTTGATAACGACGCTGATTCGATCGCTACTTACCGGCTGAATCATCCACATACGGCGACCTTTGAAGGTGACATTCGTGATGTAAAGACTGCCGATATAAAGAAACTTCTGAATGGCAGTCCTTTGCATTTGTTAGCTGGCTGTCCACCTTGCCAAGGTTTTTCTTCAATGCGGCGGCTGAACAAGAAACGCAGTAAAAGAGACCTTCGAAATAATCTTGTACTCGAGTATTTGCGCTTTGTCACAGACCTGAAGCCACTCACTATCATGATGGAGAATGTTCCGGGATTGGTGACATATACGCTGTTCAAAAAAGTCTTGGGAGAGTTGCAACGAATGGGATACAACCCAAAGGTGCAGCCAGTCAAGATTCAGCAATACGGAGTACCACAACGTCGACAGCGCCTAGTGCTGGTTGGATCGTTGCTCGGCGAGCTCGACATCGAGAAGCCGACCGGGGAGAAGGTCACGGTGCGAGATGCAATTGGCGACGTTGAATGCGTATCCAAGACCTCGGACCCGATTCATCGCATCGTTGCTGTCCACACTCCTGAGGTTATGCGGCGCATTAAAGCAACGCCGAAGAACGGAGGGAGTAGGAATGACGTGCCGGAATTTGAACTTGAGTGTCACAAGAGTTCTAATGTTGGTTTCAGGGATGTCTATGGACGCTTGCGTTGGAACGATTACGCTTCAACCATAACTGGCGGGTGTCTAAACCCTTCCAAAGGTAGGTTTTTGCATCCTGACAAAAACCGTGCAATCACTGCTAGGGAAGCCGCACTCCTGCAGACTTTTCCAAGGAGCTATAAATTCCCTCCGAATGTTTCAAAAACATCGATCGCTCTCATGATAGGGAATGCCCTGCCTCCGAAGTTCAGCTGTATACAATCGACCCACATTATTAAGCACCTTGACGAGTTGCTGAATGTGTCGCATGTGGAAGCAGAATAGGACAGGCAATGTCTCAGATCACGGACGAAGAATCGTACGAGGCAGCGTTTTCGCGCAGGATAGTTGATGACTCGAAGTGGCGCGAGAAAGCGTTGGGATATGCTCTCGACATCAGGAAGTTCGAGATTGAACTTTACTGGAAGCGCGCAACATATTTCTGGACCTTGTTGGCCGCGTCATTTGCTGGTTATTTCGCTCTGGAGAACGAGGAGCCGGGCAAGCGGGACGTGTTTTCGATCTTTGTTGTCGCTTGTATTGGACTCGTGCTCTCGTTTGCTTGGTATTTGGTGAATCGGGGCAGTAAGTATTGGCAGGAGAATTGGGAACGCCATGTCGACGTTTTGGCCGAAAAGGTTGTGGGCCCACTCTACCGGACTACTCTGGCACGTGGACCGTGGTGGTTTGTTCTCAAACCTCAAGAGGCGTTTCCTTTTTCGGTTTCAAGGGTGAATCAGACTGTCAGCTTATTCGTCACCGTTCTTTGGTTTGGGCTTGTGCTTCGATCATTTCCTTATCCCTTGGGATATCGCCCATTTCGAGTCACACCCTTTTCGGTGATGGGCACATTCACCGCCGTATTCATGGTCCTCTTGGTATACCTGGGTTGGCCGAAGGCCAAACCCAGAAGCATCACTTTCGATACGGCTGACTTCTCTTCCGCTACCGGCAACTTGACAGTGCCGAGCGCAACAGGAGCCCCGTCCATCGGAGTGCACGTTACTGAGTTAACCAGCCGAATCGATGCCTGAGTCAAGGGCGGCACACTCGAGCCGCCTCTTTGTTTGAGAAAGCGGAATTAATCCTCATAAGAAATTATAAATTTGTCATGTTATCTGCTGATACCTTGATCTCGTACCTGAGCGGGTTCGCGGTCCTCGCGCGGTGCGGGCGACTGTTGGGTGTTGTGCTCTTCTGGCGCTCCATGTTCGTGTGTAGATTGAGTTGTTGCTGTCCGTTGTGAGACATCGCGATTTAATGCTTGAGCAAGATGGCTTCTGTCATTCGTGTATATCTGGGCATCGTACATTCCGCGCGAAATCGACACGTAGGCGAGGCGACTATTGATCAGCTTCTCGTGCCCATGTTCGGTGTCCACGTGGATCAGGACGCGGTCTGCGGTCTGACCTTGGCTGCTGTGGCTGGTGACCGCATAGCCATAATCGATGTGCGGCCACTTGTTGACGTTGAACTCGACTCTACGCCCGGAGTCCGTGCGAATTCTGATGTCGCCATCACGTTCGATCTCTTCAACGGTCCCAAGCTGGCGGTTGGCAACATGTAGCTCCTTCGAGGGGGCGGTGAACTGCACGCGGTCGCCTTCGCTGAACGCGCGCTGCTCCTCGCGGTAAACGGTCACGCCGGATAGACGGTGTGGATTGTAATTCTGCTGCTCGCCATTGGAGCGTTCGACAGTGACTTCATTCTGCTCCCTGTTCACGCCAGCGACGCGCGCATATTCTCCGGGCTCAACTCCCAAGGTTTTGCTGCCTCGTCCATACCGCACCACGTCGCCGGGTTCGTACTGTACTGCCCATTGCCGGTCCGCGCCAGTCAACTCCTGCCTCGCCGTGAGCACTCGCATCCTGTGCTCTTGGTCACTGACGCGACCGGTGCTCTGCATTGCCCGGTGGATGCGTTCATTGATTTCGGTGCGCGATTGGTTATCGGGAGAAATTACCAGAGTGCTTTGCGCGTGCGCGGCATACTGGCGTGCGATTTCATCCATGCGCTGCCGGCGATCGCCGATCTCGTGCACCCTTCCCTGGCGGTCGAGATTGCCGATTGCCTCTTTCACTTCACCACGGGCGAGCTGTTCTACGGCTTCTTTCAGAGCAGGATCTTTCTGGCGCACGATCTCATCCAAGCGTGCCGTCTGCATTCCCGCATCCTGCAGCTGCTTGTAAGGTCGGCCCGCTTCGACGGCTTCGTGCTGGCGCACATCACCCACCATCAAGACGCGGTCGTGCTCACGAAGTCCGTGGAGGAACTGGTTCACCTGTTTGGTGCTGGCCAAACTCGATTCGTCCAGGATGTAGAGCCGTTGCCGCATAGCAGGCTCGTGTTCGTTGCTCACCAGATGACGCTGCAAGGTGGTCGATTCGATTCCGGCTTCTTGCAGCTGGTGTGTGGCGCGCGAGGTTGGTGCGAGGCCGCGCGCCTCATAGCCTTCGCGCTCGGCGGCTTCGCGAACGGCTGCAAGGGAAGTGGTCTTGCCTGCTCCTGCAGTTCCTTCTAGTGCCGTAATCTGATCGCGACTGGAGAGTACGCGCTCGAACGCTGTGCGTTGGCTGTTGCTCAGATGAGCGTGCTTCTCCTCAACTTCACGGCGCGTCTCGAAGCTGGCGATAGCATTGTGCTGATTCTGTCCGCCGCGCATCAGTGTGATGGTGTCGCGCTCGTAGTTGATCATTTCACCAGTCGTGAACGCGCGGCTTGGTCCGCGATTCTCCACCTCTACAAGTTTCCTATCAGTCGCGTTTTGCTCGAATTGGTTTCTCACTTCCGAGAAGCTTGCCGCTCCCATCGACCGCTTGAGCGCATCGCGCATCAGTTCGCGTTCGTCTGCTACGGCTTCCCGTTCAAGGTTCCGTTCTCGCGCGTAGGTGAGCGCTGCGTCAATTGTTTTGTGTTTGCGTTCTGGATCAGCGTTCTCGATTTGAGATTGCCGCGCTTCTCGAGTTATGCGTTCGGGTTGATTGCCGAACGAGGCCGCCATCTCTTTATGACGCTGCTGCATGTCGCCATGAGAGACAGACGGTAACTTGCCTTCGCGGGTCTGATGCGCGGCGATCTGCGCAGCGCCTGCGCCACTCAGCCCAGCATTTTCGAGATGTTCTTTGATCTGCTGGCGGCGGGGACTCGATGCGTCCAGATACTCCTGGCTGTAACCTCGGATCTCTGGCTGTCCGCTCTTTCCTTGCTCAATTTCATATCCCATGCGCTCCAGCCGCATGGCTAATTCGGAGCGATAGATTGCCGTGGCGTACTGTTGCGTTCGATACATTTCATGCGGCTGCAAAGCCCGCATCTCGCCGTCTTTGGTCTCGGTCATATTGAAGAACACGACGTGAGTATGCAATTGCGGGGCAGCATAGCCGTCTACCGGACGGCTGCTGTCATGTTCGAACTTCGCGGCAACCCACTTGCAGGTGGTCTCGGCGGGATGATTGCCGCCAATGCGAGCCTGAACATAGCGCTCCATCTCGTCCAGTGTCACGGCAACGCTCTCGCGATGGGCCACGCGCACGCGTTCATCGCCGCCGACCAGCGCGGTGAGCGAGACGCTCTTGGGCGCGCTGAAGGTTGCATCCCAGCCCGCACGGTGCTCCAGCGTGCGAATAGCTTCGCCCTCAGGGTTGACGTATTCGCGTGGCGTCTGGTGGCGAACTAGCTGCTCCTCGGTGACCGGATGCAACCCTTCTGAGAGGCGCGCAAAATGCTCTTCTGCCACTTCACCATTCAGCCCCCATTGCGCGGCAAGCGCCCCGTGCCACTCGCCGCGTATCTGGTTGCCTTCGGTGTAGTAGTTCTGGCGAGCGTTCGAGAACTCCTCACGATGATAAGTTCTCGCCTGACTCGCGCTGATTGGTTTTGAGATGGTAATCATCCGTCACTTACCGGAACAGGCGGCGCTGTTCCTGGCCGACTGCCTTCTTCTGGGTTTTCTCCTCGGCGGTGGCCGGTTTGATCTTGTGTTCGTTTTCATCGCTGGCTGCGGCGGAAGCGGATGAAGATGAAGGCGTAGGCGCAATGGCTCGTCGCATCTTCAATGGACGCTCCAGATATCCGGGCTGGAGCTTTGCTGGCGGAACAAACGGGAAGCTGAGTGGCACAACCAGATTGCCGCACTTCAGATAACCGCGAAGCTCGCCGAGGCCAGTGATCTCCGAGGCCATTACCAATGGCTCGACACGGCGGTCAAGCGAATAGCTCTTGCTCTCGCCACTCCCGCGATAGCGGTCGCTGCGCGTTTCGCGAATGCGCTCGATCTCAACCTCGCCGACCATCTTGCTGATCCAGTCGGCTGCTCGGGCTTCACTGGTTTTGAGGAAAATCTTGGTGGCAGGTTGCGAGAGCATTGCCTCCGCTTCATGCCCGTAACGGGTTTCAAGTTGGCTGCGCCCCTGGAAGCCGAGTACCACAGGATTGCCGGACTTTCGGTTTTCGGTGACTGCCGTGTGCAACTGCGGCAACTTCTGCAGGCTGGCCAGCTCATCCAAGACGAACCACGTGTGACGCGAAGATGCCTCTCCGGAGTTCATCAAGCGCAATACCAGCGTATCGAGCCACAGACTCATCAATGGAGCCATCCGTTCGCGAGACTCTGGCGTGCTTGGCAAGAAGATCCAACCGCGCCGTTCCTTGGCCCATTCCAGCGTGTTCCAACGTGTCTTCGCCTCTTTCTCTGAAGGAAGCGATTTGAAGACATTGGCCACCATCTTGAGTTCCGCGAGCACTCCTTCACGCTGGGCCGGTGCCGCCAAAGAAATGGTCGAGGCCACATCGGTGCCCTCGACGCGGTGGTCGATTTCTTCATCGTGGCTCATCCACCACGCCAGTTCATCGGGCGTCGGGTTGAATGTGAGCAGATGTGCGAACACCTCGCGCGGTCCGCGCGTGAAGAAGCGGTTGTCGTTGGGCCGGTCGGGGAACAGCGATGCTGCCAACGTGAGCGCCTCGGCTTCGTGCCGGACCTCATCTCCGGGACTCCAGTAAGGCATGCGCTGATCGAGCGGATTCAGGATCACGTCGCCGCGTTCGGGCCGGTAGAACTGCGGCGTGTATTCCCGCGCCGGATCGTAGACGATGGCCGACTCCCCGCGCTGCTCGATCTGTTCCAGCATCTGCCGGATCAGCGAGCTCTTGCCAGACCCGGTGTCGCCGACGATCAGGAAATGGCTGGCCTCGGTCGCATGCGGCACGCGCAAGATCGGATTCTTCTTCCCCCGCCACCGTTGAAGCCAGTTGCGATGGTTGATGAGGAAGCCGATGCCTCCGACCGATAGCGCTGATTGAACTCATCGCTTCTTACCATCTCGGGCCCCTTCAACTGCCTTCCGTGTTTCCAGATGCGCATGCGCTCGCGCTCGGAGGGAATCGCCAAAATGATACCCGCGATAAAAGCCACCAAGCCGCTAAACCCTGCCGTCTTCAACTGCTCGGTGAGTGGTTGGTCGTGATAAATCCAGTGCTCGATCAGACGATGCAGTGCCTGGCAGTCGTACCTTCCGCGCTCCCACTCCAGCCGCTGCGCGCCGATGCGACCGCCTCCTGGGTGAGTGCAAAGCTCGGCTTGCCCTCCGATGTGGTCACGTCGACAACCTGGTCGTCGAGGGGGATACGGTGGTCGCCCTTCTTGTACACGACTGTGAGCAGGTTGTAATTGCCTTCCTTGCGCAGTGAAAGCTGTGTCTGCAGATAGGTCGGAAGGTAAACGCGCTCTACTGCCGACCAATCCTGTTTGTATTGGTAAACGAAGATCATCACGGCGGTGAGCATACCTGCCGCTACGGCCCACAGAATGCCCACCGGATACCGGCTTGGCCAGTTGCCAGCCTGTTTGTCGCGTCCCCACCCCTGGGTCATAGTTACTCTCCTGTCTGTTCCAACTTGCCGACGGCATCCTTATGTCCGTCGGCCCAAAGGATGATCTCTTCCATCCGTTCTTCGGTGATTGCCTCGCCTCGCAGCGAAGCATAGAAAAGGTTCAGCACAATGGCTCGCAGCGCCTGCACCTCAGCGAGCACATTGTCGCGGGTCGGTTCCCGAGGCTGGCCATTCACATTCGCCAGCAATACTTCACGGCACCACTCGCTCAGAGTGAGCTCCCGCGCTGCGGCCTGAGCCTCCATCTGTGCGTACTCGTCGTCGCTGACTTTGGTGCCAATGGATTTCGTGCGGAGGGTGGGCTTGCTCATCGGTCTTTCCTTGCTCTTTATGCCTCAATCAATAGAATCAACAGGTTCCCCTTCGGTAACCTCGGGTTACCGAACATTGTGGCCTTTTGGTCTAAGTACCGCGTTTACAAGAAGTTCCCGCGCGGTAACCCAAGGTTACCGCGCAGCAACCCTACAGGGGTGACGTGTCCATACCCCTTCCGGTGCCGAAGGCACCGTGCTCCATCACGCTCACCCCTGCTCGCCAAACTCCATCTCCAACTCGTGTATCCACGGCTGCGACTCTGCGCTCTCCCATAGCTGGCGCATCATGTCGCGTAGGTCAGCCCACTCCGTCTGCGACACATGAAGCCACAACCGGAACTTGTCAATCATCAGCGAATATCCGGACTTATCGTCCGAAGGGAACGCGTTGAAGGTCGTTCCACGCCAGGGTTCCGTGGGATTGAATTTCAAGGTCTCCACCATGCTCCGGAACTCCACAATCTCGGGAAAGTTTTCGGTGGAAAAGCTGAAGCGGCGGCACCCCTTGAACTCGACGAAAACGCATATATCCCGGTTCGCTCGTTCGAACGTAAGCCGTATCGAGTGTTCCGCATTCTCGATCCCTCGGGCCAGGCTGCTGCGTAGTCGGAAGTCATCCTCGTGTGCTCCTGACCGCCGGATCGGTCTGTCGTTGCGTATCCAGTGACCACGTGCGGCGAGCCTCCACAGCATCGGCCAATAGGGGGCGAGGATCTGGTTGAGCTGGCTGCCCTCGACTCCCTCCTGTCGAACTGCACAAAAGAAGCTGGAGCCAACAGAACCCGGAAACCTCCAACTCTTGTTTTCTGGGTTGAGAGACTCTCGCTGCCTCGCAATCTGGTTGAGAAGCGCCTCGTGTCTCTGTTCAGCGTTGCAGGTTGAAAAGTCGAGATCGCTGGAGTGGCCGTGGAGATTGCTGAAATATTTCCAGACATGACGGGACTCCGCTTGCTTTCGATTGCGGTACACAGCTTCGAAGGCGTCGAGCAGAGCACGACAGGCATTGCGAGAAGGAAGCTTGGGGACAGCAGGCTGGATCAGGGCCCAGAGGTTGGTGGATGTTTCAGGTCAGTAAAATATCCTTTGGCACGATCCTGTTTGAGTCGAGGGTCGCGGTCCGTTCCGATATATTCAGCGAGAAAGTCGAGCAGCGTTTGCACCTTAGGGGTTAGTCGAGACGAGCCCGAGTAGAGTGCACACAACGTGATCGGCTCTGGCCTCCACAACGGAAGAATCGGAATCAGTCCATCCCTGTTATTCGGGTACTTTGCCAACCACAACGGCAGAACAGAAATGCCGAGGCCGTCCAGCGCAAACGTGAGAGCGACGCCAGGGTCACTCGTCACGATCTGAAAAGCAATGTTTAGAGTGACCTCTTTGCGTCCGCGAGTCAGCTTCCAGACTCCAGAGCCGGAGCAGCGATGTGCGGAGAGTTCTTGGGGACTACTTGGGCTGCCCGCGGCCTTCACATACGCAGGGCTCGCGAAAAGTCCGCGGGCTGTGCCTGGAAATGAGCGGATCTTTCGTTCGGAGTCCTTCGGCGCTTTGAGTTTGAAGAACACGTCCACATCTTCCCGTGGTTCCTGATCCCAGCCGAAGGAATACGGCTCAATTTCCATCCGCAGTTGCGGAAAGCGAACAATAAACTCCTTCAGCAAAGGCGCAAGTATCTCCCGGGCCATGGTAACGGGGCAAGCTACTTTGATTACGCCGCTTGGGTTCGAGCGCCGAGCCTCCAAAAGCTCACCGCCTTCGTTCAAGGTACGCAGGGCACGTCTGCACGACAGGAGGTATTCCTTGCCATCGTCAGTCAGCGCCAAACCCTTTGAACCTCTCCGGACAAGCAGTACGCCCAAGTGCTTTTCGAGGCGAGTCAGCGACCTGCTGATTGTCGAGGCTGGCTGATCCAGCGTCCTCGCTGCAGCGCTCAGAGTGCCCGCGTGCGCAGCGGTGACAAAGGTCCGAACGTCATTTAGATCGAATTTGTTGCGCAAGATGTGCTCCGGTTACTCAGGCGATTTCGCTGCAAGACTGATCTCACGACTATCCGAGTCTCCCGACCTTGCTTTACGGATCACTACCATGCAAATCTGCATAAAACCGACCACATAGTACATTAATTCGTGAAAATTTCGTTTTGCGCTACGGCAAGGCACCATTGCTTGATTGATTGGACTCCACGGACTTGAACCGTGCATCCATTTCATAGACGAGCGAGACGATTCTAGTCCGCTCAGAAACCCGGACCGGAGAGCACAAATGAAAGTTCTAGTCATTGGAGCAACGGGTAACGTCGGAACTGCGCTGGTCGCCGAGTTGCAGAAGCGTGGGGCTGAGGTTCGCGCACTGGTGCGCAAACAGAACGCAGCTGAGAGTCAACTACCAGCAGGCGTTGAGATTACTGTCGGCGATCTCCTCGACCCGGTTTCCGTAGAGAAAGCTTTGCACGGAGTAGATAAGCTCTACCTACTGAATGCCGTCGTTCCTGATGAACTGACACAGGGCCTGATCGCCTACGACCTGGCAAAGAAACTAAAGTTGCAACATATCGTCTATCATTCGGTCTTCCGCGTGGAGCACTTCAAGGATGTTCCACACTTCGCTTCAAAGCTTGCCATTGAAAGCGCCCTGCGTGAGTTCGATCTTCCGTTCACAATCATTCGTCCGAACTACTTCTTTCAGAACGATGCAACGTTGAAAGACCCGCTCACCATGGCCGGCGTTTATCCCATGCCTCTCGGCCCGGCGGGCATCTCGGCAGTAGACGTTCGAGATATTGCTGAGGCGGCGGCGATTGCGCTGACCTCCGACGGGCATTATGGCAAGACGTACAACGTCAACGGTTCAGAGGTCTTGAGCGGTCCCAAGGTGGCATCCATTTGGAGCGGGCTGCTGGGCAAGGAAATTCGCTATTCCGGGAACGACATGGATGCGTTCGAGGAGCAAATGAGAAAGCGGGCTCCATCATGGTCTGCATTCGACATCCGCAGGATGTTCCAGGGATATCTCGAACGCGGCTTCGCCGCGGAGGCGGGAGACATCGAGACTTTGACGAGCCTGTTGGGTCATGCGCCTCGTCGATACGAAGACTTCGCGCGTGAAACCGCCCGGAATTGGAAAATGCAACAGGCGGCGTGACCCTGGTTCGAATGCCGGTACGGTATGTGGCGTTCAATCGCGGTCGCACCGCAGACCAACCGCCGATTAGCAACATCGAACTAGGAGGACGCATGTCCACTGCACTACCAACGATCCCGCTTGACAACCCCAAACGCAATCTCACGTTGGTGCAACCGGACAACCTTCCTCACATCGGTCTGGTTGGTGATACCTACACGATCGCCGTGACCGGCGAAGACACCGATGGACGCTTCTGTGCAATTGATATGCACATTCCTCCCGGCGGTGGACCGCCACCGCACCGGCACGATTTCGAGGAAACCTTCATATTGCTCGAAGGTGAGATGGAAGCGACCTTCCGTGGCAATAAGTCAACAGTGCGCGCCGGTCAGACAGTGAACATTCCTGCCAACGCTCCGCATCAGTTTCACAACGCTTCCCCCGAGCCAGTGCGCATGCTCTGCATCTGTTCTCCTGCGGGACAGGAGAAGTTCTTCATGGAGGTCGGAGTACCGGTCCCCACGCGTACAGCGCCTCCTCCGAAGTTAGACGAAAAAGAGCAGGCCGCATTCATCGAGAAAGTGAAGGCACTCGCGCCCAAGTACCGCACTGAGTTGCTTCGAGAGGCGTAGCTGTGAAGCACTCATCAGCAAAGGGAAGCACCGATATCGGCGACTTCGGAGGTAGCAATTCTCAATGTCAAAACAGACGTTGATCTGTCGGCAACGTTGATCGGAGATCGTAATGAATGACACAACACTAACCGGGACGATCCCAGGTTTCACAAGCAACACGGCAAGTATTGATGGAGTGCGTCTGCACTACTTCGTCGGCGGTAACCCAAGTGGAACGCCCCTGCTGCTGTGGCACGGTTTCCTAGGCACAAGCCAATCATGGCACAGAGTTGCGCCGTTGTTGGCCGGCGCTGGCTACTCCGTGTTGGTGCCGGATATGCGCGGTTATGGCGATTCCGACAAGCCCCCGGGAAATGACGGGTACAACGGCAGAGCTCTCGCAGAGGAATTCCGGGCGCTCGTACGGCAGACCACCTTCGCGACAGGACGTCCTATAACGCTCGTCGCGCACGACATGGGAGCGCCACCCGCATTGATATGGGCTGCCGATCACCCGGAGGAGGTCTCGGGACTGCTCTATATCGAAGCGCCTGTCATGCTACAGCAGGTGCTTGAAAAGATCCTGATCTACACGCCCGAGGCGATGGCAAAAGGAAGCATGTGGTGGTGGATCCTGCCTCTTGCGCCGGGCGTTCCCGAAAGCCTTTTGGTTGGAAAGGAACGAGAGTTCCTCAACTGGTTTTATCAGGGACCAGCAGTCGTCAAGCACGAAGCTATTCCGCCCGAGTCCGTGGACGAGTATCTGCGCACCTTTTCTGGGCGCGAGGGCGTGTTGGGAGCGCTTGGTGTTTATCGCAGCGCCTTCACCACAATCTCGCAGACCGCTCCGCTAATGGACAACAAAGTAGGGTTGCCGGTTGTGGCCATTGGTGGCGAGAAGGGATTGGCTGAAAGGGTTGGACAATTCGTCTCGATGGTCGCAAGCGATGTTCGCCGCGTAGTGCTGCCTGGATGCGGCCACTTCGTTCCCGAAGAGTGTCCGGAGGCTGTGCTGGAACAAATCGATCGGCTGACAGGTTCCGCAAAAAGGAGGTGAGCCATTTAGACTGTGTGTCCAAAAGTCTCATTCGAGGAAGTTGGGTTGGGAGCAGCGAGCCGTCGGTTGGCGTCGCACTACTTCATTTCTCGACGCTGATGCTGATAATGCCATAGCCACAGAAACGCGCCTATGGATGTATTCCTAAATGGAATACGTCTGCTTGGATTGGAATAGATTGGGCATCCCCGATCCGATCAATACCGCAGAAGTGCAACAGAAAATGAAGTCGCGGTGGATGGGCTCGTGGGGATGCTTGGTTGCCCACCGACGAAACCTCACTCGGACCTTCCTCCGCTATCGCAGCTCGTCACCGTCGCGGCAAGTCAACCATGGCAGGGAACTTGTTCATCGCGAAGAGGTTGCGCTGGGCGTAGAGCCGTCGCGCCTGCCTCCCTTTCGCTGTCCCAGCGACGACTCCCTCTCCTATGAAACAGCGTCCACAACGGTCGACGTCTGCACCTCCGGCGGGGACAATTTCCGAAAGTGTGTTCAATCAGCCACAGAAGTGTGGTCGCAGATATATTCCTAAATGGAATAGGTCTGCTCGAAATGGAATAGGTCGAGTCCGCATTTCCGCTCTATGTTGTCGGAGTGCAGGCTGAGATCGAGTTGCGATGGATGCGGTATGTGGTGGCAGTTGCCGAGGAGCGCAACTTCCCGCGCGGCTCTGCGCTGCCATGTCACACAGCCTGCTCTTTCGCGGCAAGTCGCAGACGTCGAAGCCACACTTGGAGCGAAGCTCTTCGAACGGCACACAAGAAGCGTAAGCATCACCAAGGCTGGACATTTGTTCATTCGCGAAGCGCGTCGCGCGTTGGAGCAAAGCCGCCGTGCCGTCTCTCTCGTGCAAGCGTTTGCAAAACAGCAGGAGCGCCCGTTAGCGATTGGACTTTCGTCTCTCGCTGGCCTGCCACGCATTCACACCTTGATACAACGTGCGCAACGATTGACCCCTGCTGTTTCTGTCAGCATCCGCACAGCGTACACCCCCGAATTGATTCTGGCTCTACTGCACGGTGATATGGATCTTGCCGTCGTGGACCTGCCAGCACAAGAGCGAGGAATTCGGAACCATCCACTCGCCGCTGAGCCGCTGGTCGCTGTTCTTCCAGAGCGCTTCGATGTCTCCCAACAACCGACCATCCCGCTTGCCAAACTGAATACCGCCCCGCTGGTCTTAGTGTCAGGCGCGATAGATCCGGGCCGCGCCGTGATCGACCGTGTGCTTTCTTCCGCCGGTTCGCGAGCATTCAAGATTCACGATGCTGGCAACATTCCGGAACTCCTTGATGAGGTTGCACTATCGGGCCGTTTTGGATTGTTACGCCAGTCGTCCACGCGCTTTCTGCGGCAAGGCGTCGTTTATAAGCCTCTCTCTGAACCGATCCAGCTTGGTTCTGCACTTGCATGGCGTGCGGATCATCGCTGGCCAAATTTCATTTCTGTCCGCGACGCGATCATCGCCTTCTCCCAACAAGCATGACCTTCGAGCCGAAGCAGGATTGCTCAAGGGACGTGATGGCAGGAAGCATTCTGTTCTGAGCAGTTTCTGCAAGAAATCCCCGTTCTGCCCTCTGCTCTCTCTCGGGGCTGCGCCCAGCGGCTGGCGAGCCTCTGCTTCGTCTGCCAAAGCACGCGGATATTGTATTCGGGGCGTTATTCCATCTGGCAGACGCCTCCGGTTTCGGCTCCTCCGCAAGCGGCACCTCCGAAAAAGCCACTCGTCATCCTTGGGAGCCGCACTCTCTCGCGTCCCTCCGGGCTGTGTGTCCCGAGAGATCATTCCGGGCAGACAAGGAGATCGATATCATGCAAACTGCAACTAGCATCCAGAATCAGCCCACGGTCAACTCCGTCGTCCACGGCGACTGCATCGAGGTCATGCGAACCATGCGTGGCGCGAGCATTGATTTTGTCCTTACTGATCCGCCTTACCTGGTCAGCTACCATGATCGCGCTGGCCGCTCCATTCAGAACGATCAGAACGATGCCTGGATGCTTCCAGCCTTTCGCGAGATCCATCGCGTTCTGAAGCCAAATCGCTTCTTCGCCTGCTTTTACGGGTGGTCGCGCGTAGATCGCTTCATGGGCGCATGGCATGCAGCAGGTTTCCGAGTCGTGGGCCACATGGTATTTGTGAAGCGTTATGCGTCGGCTTCGAGATTCCTGCGCTACCAGCACGAGCAAGCATACTTGCTGGCCAAGGGCTCTCCGGAGTTTCCCGCAAATGCTATCGGCGATGTGATCGAGATGAGGTATAGCGGAAACAAATTCCATCCTACACAGAAGCCGGTCTCGGCGCTCGTGCCGCTGATCAAGTCGTTCTCGAACGAAAACGATCTAGTGCTCGATCCATTCTGTGGAAGTGGCTCGACGCTGGTAGCCGCACATGTGGTAGGCCGCACATATTTCGGAATCGAACTCGACGAGTCCTACTTCAACATCGCGCGAGATCGAATGCAACGACGAACTACCAACAGGCAGTCTACAGACTCCTTCCCGCCTATGGCTGATTTTGCCCGCCGTGCCGCGTGCGTCAAGGCGTGCTGAGTTCTGAGTTCACATCATCGAGCCTTGACTCTCGCAGCCCGTGCAGGCTCTCGCTTTCCATGGCTGGAATGGATTCCTCTTCGCGAGCTCCGCGATATTGCACACTGCGGCGTTATCAGGATCAATTCGAGTGGGCACCGCCTAGTGTCGCTCGTGCCTAGCGGCAGGAGCGCTGTCGAATCTCTTCGTCGACACAATTGGATCGGCTCACGACGGGCGGGAGTTGGTCACACGTCCAGTCGAGGGATCGATCGAGTACGAGAAAGCAGCAGTCGATGAGATTTTCACGCTTTGCTCCGGCAATCCATTCTTCATGCATCTGATCTGCTATTCGCTCTTTGAGCGTTGCGTAGGGGACCGACGGACATATGTCAGTGCCGCCGGCGTGGAGAGTCACCTCGAATCGTTCATCAAATCGCTCGGACAGACAAACTTCGCCCACTATTGGGGAGACAATCCAATCCTCGAGCGAGAAGATAATGCACGGTCCGCTGCAGAGAATTGCCTTGTACTCTCATGCATAGCCAATCTGACGGGGTCCTTTCTGACAGAAGAAGCCTGGCAAAAGCAAGAGGGCCTCAATCTTGCGAGTGCGGAGCGTTTATCAGTTCGAGAAATAAACGACATAGTTCAGCGCCTGCGAGCACGAAAGGTGCTTTTAACAGACGATAGTGGCCGATTCAAATTGGCGGTCCCGGTCTTTTCTCTTTGGCTGAAGCACCATGCTGAGTTGGTGTTATTGCCAAACTGGAAACAATACGTTCGTGAGAATGAGACACGTGACGAACAATCTAGCCTGATACCGCAAATCATCTCCATAGCCGAGCCTCAATTCCCGATTTCGGAAGATGATCTTCTAGCAGTAACGCAGACTCTCGTATTCTGCGGGAAACAAAAAGACGTTGCGGAAGTTAGGATCTAGTTGCGGCAATTCGATGACGATAACAGGATTGAGATTGCGTTTGCCCTATTGAAGCGCCTAACTGAACGAGGGTATGTTAGTGACGGTGCACGGGAGTTGGCCACTTCGAAAATCGTCGAAGGGGTTGCTGCGAAACGCCTTACGTTGGGGGCCAAGACTTGGAAACTCGTCAAGCGCCGGAAGGATAACCTTTGCCTTTCATACGTCGACTCAGAGTTGAAGAGCGGAGCGAGCCTGACACGTGAAATTGCAAAGCGACTGAACCCTGTAAAGGCGGGCAGCGCAGCAGAGATATCGAGCTGGATCAAATCCCATGCGGCATCTGACGCAATGATCGTTGTACTGGACGATCTGTCGGGCACTGGAGCAACGATGCGCGATGGACTTCGAAAATGGATCGGAGAGAATCGAAACGCATTGACTCCCTACCTCGATGAGGGGCGGGTCATGGTTGGGCTACTTTACGCAACCGGTCACGCACTTGATGTAATTGCGCAAGTCGATCCGAGAATCTCCATTCTTCCTGCAAATACGCTTGGGGCTGAAATCGTTGCCTTTGATTACGAAGCCGGAATCTTCGAAGATACAGCCGAAATTGACTTTGCGCGCGATGTGATGGTCCAAATCGGCCGAGAACTGACACCTCAAAACCCCTTAGGTTTCGGTGACCAAGGCTTGCTCTTCACATTCCACAACACCGTACCCAACAATACATTACCGATCTTCTGGAGCAATGGACGCGTGAATGAGAGGCAATGGAAGCCTCTGTTCTCGAGAGCTTGATCGGCACAGCGAATGCGAGCGTTCTAAGACGCAGCACTTGTCCGGGTTTCCGAATAACACTGATCGGTCCCGATATGTCGGCATCGCTCCAGTCAATTACGGATCTTGCATTTGACCCACCTGAGTCCTCCTGGGCAATGCAGCTGCGTTTCAGGTAAGCGCTGCGTCATGACAACCCGGATTTCAGGAACGTCCGAATCGGTGCGGATCGCCGGAATGCTTCGTCGCCACTGGGTGCAATGAGGCGGCGATGCCCGGAGCGGTGCTTTCTGCATGCGTCCTCAATGCCGTCCCTTTCTCGTAGGAGGTTTTGGATCGAGCCATCCCTCCAGTTTTTCCCTGCTCTCTCTCGGTCACCCGCTCGGTGCTTTGCCTGCGCCCTGCGGGAACTGCGCGGCTCTGCTTTTCCGGTTCCTTCCACAACAAATCTCCCGCGCACACCTCGCGCGGCTTCTGCCCAAAGTGCGGGCGAGATTTCTTGCGGACCCTTCCCGAAAAGCGCCGCTTGCCCTTGGGAGCAGGGCACTCTCGCGTCGCTTCGCGCAATGGGTGTCCCGAGTGACATCCGGGCAAAAACAAACATGGAGGAAATGACAATGGCTCTCTACGAAAACACCATCCAGCTAAAGGGCTTCATCGGAAAGGACGCCGAAACTAAATCAACCGCCAACGGCAACACATTCACCGTCTTCTCACTTGCTACCAAGTCCAGCTACAAGGACAAGCAGTCCGGCGATTGGGTCTCGCACACCGAGTGGCACCGCATCGTCAGCTTCGGCACCGCCGCCAAATACGCACAGCAGTTGCAGAAGGGTGACTACGCCGAGGTCGAAGGCGAGCTGCGTAGCAGCGAGTACGACGCCGAGATCGGCACCGGCAAGAAAAGCAGTCCAGCAAGCGCCGCAGTTGGGAAGTGCGCGCCAGCATCGTTCGCAAGCAGGAACGCACTGGAGCCGCCGCGTCCGAGACCATCAGCGAGGACGATGCCGCGTAAGCGGCTCGTTCTCCCTACGGGGAGGTATGACATGACGCTCTTCGAAAACACAATCTGTTGCGTGGGTTCCTCGGCAGCGATGCCGAGGTGCCTGCCTCGAATGGTATCCGCAGTGATTCCTTCGCCGTCCTCACCATTTGCATCGCGACCGGCATATGGAAGAAGCAGACGAGCGAGTGGATCTCGCGTACCGAGCGGCACCGTGTGATCTGCACTGGACCGTACTTCTGCGGGTTCACTCGGGGCATGAAGCGTGGTGACTACGTCGAGATAGAAGGCGAGTTACGCGCGCCCGAGTCCTGCAGTGAGGTTCATGCGCTTAGTATTCGCCGACTGGAATGTCCTCCGGCTGGCGTTGACGAGGGTGAGGAGGATTGATTCCTTCGTATCAATTAGGCGGAGAGGCAGCGTCTTCTCCGCTCTTGCTTCCGCGGGGCTCTTGCGGTGTAGGTTACACCTGAACGAAGAGCGATGTTTACCAACTCTCTGCCTCAATCAGGATTCCTTCCGAATCGCCGACAAACCACTCGGAGTCTCGCTAGTGAATCCCGGATGTGCTAGTTTCGGTTCTACAAACTGCGTGCACGCGAACTGAATTCATGGGAGTCCTCCCTGCAATTGTGATGGACGGATCGACATCAGGCGCTCGGTATTCAGGTTGTTGGTCGGAGAGCGGAAAGTCTGAGTGCAGGGCGCGCAGTCAGCGCATAGTTCGTGAGGTCGCCACCGGGATTCGGCGTCAACTCGACTTGAGTGGGCGTATAGGAGGTCGTGACATTGGCGTTTTCCGTCTGGAGCAGCGGCGCAGCCGTCGTAACTTCGACCGTTTGAGTCTCTGAGCCAGCCTTTAACTGAATGGCGGAACGCGTACTTGTCCAACGGACACGACCACGTTCTGACTGGCTGGAGCAAAGCCGCTCTGCTTGACGCCAACCTCATAGTTGCCAGGAAGAAGCAGCGCGAAGCGGTATTCGCCACTCGCGCCCGTCGTGGTTGTTCGAGATTCCCCGGTCGCTGTGTTGTTCAGCGTTACCGTTGCATTCGGCACAGCGGCGCCGCTGGGATCGGTGAACGATCCCATAAATGTCGCCCGAGATGATGCTTTGTGCGAATGAGGCACCTGCCGTGAAGACGACAAAAGCGAGAACAAGCCCCAAGCCTACGATCTTGGGACATATTGACGAAACCACTCACCTGCAGTCGGCAGACAACTCAATCGACAAATTCGTCCGCTCTGTGACATTTCAAATCTCCTAGCAACGTCATTGACATCTGGGCTGAAGAGGCACGCAGAGTGCCATCCCGTCCCCCTAAGCAGCGGGTCGTTCGGTCAGATCCAGAGCACAGTTACTCCGGCCAGCAGCCCTTATGGCAACTTCCAAGGCTCCGCTGCCTCCGGGCGTCCTGCAACTGGGACTGCAGGTGAAGTTCTAGCCGTTCATCTGACCTGGCAACCAAGCCTAATCCAGCCCGACGCGGCGGAGTAGCTCCGCAAAACGGGGGTCGTCGCGCACGGGATCAAAGAAGGGGTGTACTTTAAGGAATAACAGAATGTATGACTGTTCCTGGTAGGCCTGCTCGAGCCAGGCAAATGCTTGGTCGTATTCGTCGAGTCCTAAATAAGCCATCACAAAGGCACCAGCAGGAACGTAGCTTGTCTGCTGGCGTCGCTTCAATTCCGAGAGGAGCCGAAGTGCATCAGTGCGTCGCCCGGCGTGGGCATACGCCCTGACCAGCACACCGATGACGGCTGGGCTACGGTTAGAAACAGAGACCGCCTTCTCCAGCACGGGGATTGCTTCCTCAGGTTGACGGTTGGCGATGAGCACCATTCCAAATTGCCAAAGAGCATATGCATCGTCCGGTCGTACGGCCAGCGCGCTGCGACACTCGTGTATGGCCTCGTTGTAGCGGCGGGAGTAGAACAGAATCCACTCGATGCTAGCGCCGGAAACCCCAACCGGGTCAAGCTCACGGGCACGCCGGGCCCACGCCAGGGCTTCGTCCGTACGCCCATGATATAGCAGCAAATTAGCAAGTCCGTCGTGAGCAGCAGCGTCGCTCGGGTTCAATTCAAGGGCGCGCCTGTCTTCAGACTCGGCCTCGGCCCACTGCCACTGTGTCTGCTGTATCCATGCCAGCTGGACGTGCGCTTCGGCAGAATCCGGATCGAGCTCCAGTGCTTTTCGGGCTGCGCTCAATGCTTTCGAGCGCGCCTTTTCGGGGGGGGCGCCGCTAAAAACCGAGCCGAGATCGTGATACGCCTCTGCCAGACCGACGTAAGCTGGTGCAAACGTCGGGTCTCTCTTTATCGCTTCCTCGAAATAACCAATACTCTCATCGATGTCAGCTCTGCTATCGCCTTTGTTTAAGGCGAACCGGCCTTTAAGATAGCTCTCATAGACTTCGGGCGAGACGGAACGCACCGCGGTAAGCCTTTGGTGTTCTTTCCCCGCGACCGTAACCTCGACCTTCCCGGCAATGGATTGCGCCACCTCGCTCTGGAGAGCGAGTACGTCGCGCAGCTCGCGGTCGTAGGTCTCGGACCAAAGGTGCTCGTCGGTCGCGCCGCGAATTAACTGGGCGCTCACGCGAACCCGACTGCCCTCTCGTATTACCGACCCTTCGACAATGGCATCCACCTTTAGCGTTCTGGCAATTTCCGGCACCGAGAGCTGTGTATCCTTGAAGTGCATCACCGACGTGCGGGAGATGACGCGCAGATCGTGGATCCTGGAGAGGCGTCCGATGAGCGCCTCGGTCATCCCGTCAGCAAGGTATTCCTTTGCCGGATCGCCGGAGAGGTTTGTCAGAGGCAGTACCGCCAGCGATCTGATTTTGGGTTGGGACGCATCCCCGGCACGGTTCCGGGTGACGACGTAGGCGATGGCAAGCAGGGCGACGAGTACCGCCACCCCGCCCAGAACAAGCCATCGACGCACCCGTGGAGTCCCGCTTGGTCCCTTGTTTAGGAATCTCAACGCTTCCAAGGCAATTGTCAGGTCCGAGGCTGACTGGAAGCGTTGTTCGGGACTCTTCTCCAGGCAACGACGCACAAGCCCTTCCAACGCGGGAGTAGTGCTCGGGTTAACCTCCGACAGACTCGGCGGCTCCTCTTTCAATGTGGCGGTCATCACGTCCGCCAAGGTGACTCCGGGGAAGGCCCGGCGCCCCGACAACATCTCGTAAAGGACCGCCCCCAATGCGAAGATATCGACCTGTCCGTTGACCGTCTGCCCCCGAACCTGCTCTGGCGCCATGTAACCGGGGGTGCCCATCACCGCGCCAGGATTCGTCACCACTGTCAAGGTCGACGTATCGTCCGGCATCTGCCCTTGCGGGGCGGTCAGTTTAGCCAGCCCAAAGTCCAGAATCTTGACACACCCGTTCCTGGTGACGAACAGGTTTTCTGGCTTCAAATCACGATGCACAATACCCTTCTCATGAGCCGCAGCCAAACCTCGTGCAATCTGCAATGCATAGTCAACCGCCTGGCGAACTGACAGTGCTCCGCCCTTTAACAGTGCCCGCAGCGTCTCGCCCTGGAGCAATTCCGTCACTAGATATGGTGCGCCTTCATAGGTCCCCAACTGGTACACAGCCAGGATGTTGAGATGGCTCAGCGCAGCTGCCGCACGTGCCTCCTTTTCGAAGCGGCGCAGTCGGTCGGGATCGGAGCAAAAGAATGGCGGCAATACCTTGATGGCTACTTCCCGACCTAGCCGCAAGTCCCGCGCACGGTAGACCTCGCCCATGCCGCCCGAGCCAAGGAGCGATACCACCTCATAGTCTCCCAAGCGAGTGCCTACCCCGATCCTCGGGCCAGCGATCGGCGGACATTCCAGAAAACTAGATACAATCTGTTCGTCAGCGGAGAGCAGTGACTCGATTTCAGCTCGCAGCGAAGCGTCGGATGAGCAGGCGCGATCAAGAAAGGCGCCACGCTCCGGCGGCGCGAGTTGCATGACCCCCTGCAGAACTTCCTTAACTCGCTGCCATCGTTCGGGTGTCATGGCGGAACGAATCAAGCCGCGCGAGTCATTTCTTTGTATAGCCAGGTGCGAGCGGTAGCCCATTCCCGCTTTACCTTGGCGGGTGAGATGCCCAGCACGACAGACGTATCTTCGATCGAGAGTCCGCCGAAAAACCGTAGCTCCACGATATGCGATTGTCGCGCATCGAGAGAAGCCAAGCAGGTCAAAGCATCATCGAGTGCAACAACGTCGAGACCGCGCCCGCCTGGCAGAGCAATGGTCTCATCGAGCGTAAGCATGGGACCGTTGGCACCGCGCTTGGCAGCACCGCGCATTCGGGCGTAATCGATCAGGACGCGTCGCATGACGGTCGCGGCCACGGCAAAGAAGTGAGCCCGATTCTGCCAATTCGCCGCGTTGCCATTGATCAATCGAAGGTAAGCTTCGTGAACTAGCGCTACGCTTTGCAAGGTGTGGTCGCGCTTCTGACGGGCCAGACAGCGCCGTGCCAGGCGGCGAAGTTCGTCATAGACAATGGGGATGAGTTTCTCTCTCGCTGCAACGTCCCCCTCGCTCCACCGGATGAGCAACTCAGTGACCTGATGAGGGAGGACAGTAGACAACTTTCACGCTCCAGAGCAGTTCCGGAATGGTCGATGTGATGCGCGCTTCGCCACGGCAGTTGCAAGACAAGAGACATTGGAACGATCAGTCGCCCAGCAAAGGACCGTTCCTGAACACACGTCCATCCACGAAGTTTTTCACTTTTTTCTGCTGATGTGAGCCAAACTTCTGCGCTTTTCCGATTTGTATAGGTAAAGACCATAGCGCTGAAGATCAGCGCATCGAGAAGGAGGATCACATGAAACCGAAAGTATTTAACCTGACGGCAATTGCATTCTCTCTGGTGCTTGGCATTGCAACTGCCCAGGCGCAGACGCCGAAGTTGTTAGCATCGACTCCTTTTGATTTGTCTGCCGTCGCAAAAGCCGACGTTGTTCTGGACTGGAACGCAATCGCGGTAGATACAGCCGTCGCGAACAAACAGAACCCATTTGCTCAGGCACGATACGCGGCCATCGTGCAACTCGCTGTTTTTGAAGCTGTGAACGCCATCAAAGGCGAATACCAACCGTATCTTGGGACGATAACAGTGCCGCCGGGTGCATCCGCCGACGCCGCAGCCATCGAAGCTGCGTATCAGGTGCTTATCACGTATTTTCCGACTAGCGCGTCGACGCTCTCCGCCGCCTACCTCAACTCGGTGGCACAGATACCGGATGGTCAAGCCAAAATTGACGGTATTGCGACGGGCTATGCTGCCGCGCAGGCCATGATCGCTCTGCGTGCGAACGACGGGGCGTCGCCCCCGCAATTCAAGGTTCCCGGCCCGCCTGTTCCAGGGGAATGGCAGGCCACAGCGAGTTGTCCAATTGTGAATGGAGTCGCGGTCGGAACCGCCTTTCAATGGCAGTATGTCACTCCATTCGGTATTAAGAGTGCAAGTGACTTTCTGCTCGGTCCGCCACCGGCGCTCACGAGCAACAAGTATGCCAAAGCCTACAACGAGGTGATGACGGTCGGCAGCATCAACAGTACAGAGCGGCCGCAAGACCGAGCTAACGTCGCGCTCTTTTTCGCTGCTTCCTCGCCAACTCAGGCATTCAATCAGGCCGCCCGACAGGTCGCCCATGCACAGGGCCGTTCGCTGTCCGAAAATGCACGTGCTATGGCCCTCATCAACATGGCGATGAATGACAGCTTGGTGGCGTCATTCATCAACAAGTATCACTACAACTTTTGGCGCCCTGAAACTGCGACCCATGCAGGTGACAAGGACGGCAACCCGAAAACCAGTCCCGATCCTACCTTCGTTCCTTTCATCGTGACTCCGTGCTTTCCAAGCTATCCCTCAAACCACAGCAGTGCAGGCAATGGGGCGGCCGAGGTATTGAGACGGCTTTACGGCGAAGCGGGACACTCGATTACGTCGACGAATCCTGCGGTGCCTGACATCGTCCTGCAATACACCTCTTTTAAACAGATTACCGACGACATCTCGGACGCGCGCGTATACGGAGGAATACATTTTCGAACTGACCAAGAGGCCGGCGCGGACCTGGGCCGAGCCCTCGGTACCGCTGTTTATAAGAACAACTTGCGTCCAGTGCACAACGTAGACTGATTGGTCGGGGCAGCCGAAGTGTGGTTTGTAGTAAACGATCCAGTCTTTTAGGGACAGCGGTTTCAGCCAGGCAGCCAAAGATGAAGCTAGCCACACTGAAAGGCATTGCTTCAGTGGACCAAGGCTGCGGTTTATAAGACCTGTAACTCTGAAGAGGGTTACAGGCCGCTCTGCTCAGGATCTGGACGAGTGACGGGCAACTCTTCCCCAATCCGGTTATGGAAGAGTCTCCGACTACACAGCCACAATCATGGTGTCGGCTGGCCGGCATTCTCGCGAGAATCCGGTTCGAGCTGCACCTCAGCCAGCGCGGCGCCCGACGAACAGCAAGCCCCGTCCACCACCTGGAGACAAAGATGAGGCCGAAAAGCAGCCAAGTCCCGAGTATGCTCCTGAACATTTCGAAAACATTTCGAAGCTTCGCTGGATGAGAACAGCGACGACAAAGACGTCCATGGCAAGCACGACGCCAAGGAAAACAGCCGCTGCACGAAGTGGAGACCATGAGCCCAGGCGACGGAAATAAACGAGCGAAAGGGTCGTGAAAAATTAGAGGAGCAGCGAACGCATGGAGAATCAAAGCGGTCTGAAGCGTCGTCAACTTCAATCCCACGGTCATCGTCGCGCGGCATAAGACCCAGCCCACCAAGCCATGAGTAATGGTAACTGCTACGCCGCCGGTGGAAGCGACCTTTTGAGGGAACATGGCTAACCCCCGACATCCTAGTGCAAAAGCCGAGGGACGAGCAAGCGAGGAGAAAACGGCCTGGAATCTGTATGCAGACCCGGAGATAGATTTGCCTCCTGCGGAAATTAGCGGAGTCAGCCCGGCAATTCCGAACCTGAGTTTTGCCCGGTTGACGGGCCACACTTCGCCGATCCAGTTAGGGAAGAGTAGCCGACCAACCGCTTAGGACACAACTGTAGGACCACGCCGCATCCGATCTCAGGAGCAACAAAATCGGCTTAGCCCGAACTTGTTGGTGGAGCTCCCGAATATCTAACCGGCTTTGGCTGCCGCCACAAGCAGCCAAGGAGCACTCGATGGCTGGCATTGGTCATCTTTCCTGACTTCTTCCAGTCCACCAGCATAGCGGCAGCGAGCACGAGAGCTTGGCGGAAGTAGAATCCAGGGCGAGTGAATCTGTTTTTCCTCACCTGCACCTAAATGTCACGTTTGCCTGCACAGAGGCTTTCCGGTCGATGCGCCATGCCAGATGCACTCGCGCTTGGAATGCGGATCTGCCGGAAGGATAACCAAGAATAGAGCTTCGTCATCTCTGTTCGCTCCTGCAGTCCTTTTTTACACGTCTTCACCTCGTCGGGGAGAAGACTGCAATCCTGGGACGCACAAGAAGGCTTGCGTAGGCCACGAAGACCCTGTGCGAAACGGGGTCTACCGTGAGGGTATGAGCTCCGTAGTGGGTATGTATCTCGTCGACTACGCGGTACGCGTCAGGGCCGTCCTGCTGAATTACCGTCAATTTTCCGGTTTTTCCGGCAGAGTAGATTCGGTGAAGGGTTTGGTCGAATGCGACTGAATCAGGGCCGCCCCCGATTTTCAGGGACGTGATGACGCGATGGGTGTCTATGTCAAACACTACTAACTCGGCATTACCGGAGCAAACCGTAAAGAGCCGCCGTCGCTCAGAATCGACCGCCATCCCGGAAGGTCCTTCGCAAGGAGCGAGAGGCCATTGCCCTACTACCGATCGTTTGCCAACATCGATTGCAGCGATCGAGTTGGTGTTTTCAAGATTCTGATAGAGCAACCCTGTCCCCGAGTCCAGGGCTGCAAATTCCGGTTTACCCGGAAGTTGGATGGCCCCGACAATCGCCCGTGTCGACGGATCGATCAGAGTTGCCAGCTTGGCATCTCCGTTCGCTACGTAAACGAGGTTTGCAGACGCAACATAGAGTATAGCGTCCGCATCATCGGCAACGGGGATACTCCCAAATTGCTGAAGAGTGTTTGGATCGAAGACATCCACCGTGTTTGCTTCGCTTCGCGTGATGAAGGCAACATTCTTCCAAGGGAGTAGTGCGACCCCGTGAGCAGCACCAGAGCCCTGCATTTCAGATACGGTGCTGTCGGCCGGCCGACTCGAATTGAGACCGATTTTGAACAAGGAGCCGGAGGACTCATTTGTAACGAACAGAGTGTGATCGTCAATCGTAAGGTAATCGAGAACGGTGAGGAGGCGTCCCCTCGGAAGCTTGATGAACCCGTCGAAAGCCATTAACTTGGACCGACTCGGTGTGCCTGGGTAGACCAGATAAACCAACCCGGCTCCTAAGAAACTGACTAGCACAATAGCAACAATTGCTATGATCTTGAGCGTATTTTTCGGTGCGTGGTTTGCTTCACGCTTCATATCGATAGTAGGACCAGCGTCAATTGACCCAGCAGGCATTAACTCAACCTCCTTCAGAGTGTCGTTTTATCGTTTTACGAACCAGGATTGCGTGTTGGCTTCATTAGATCAACTGGCATCGGATCACTACGTATTCCGGCACGTTTTCGTCACAGTCCCCCATACTGTTCATGTCGCGGCCGATCGTCATGGTTATGGCTTCGCGTCGGATGGCACGTTCTTCGTCACGCGTTTAGAGAAGAACTCCCGGAGTACAGTCCCACCTGCGCGTCCGGCGAGGCCGATCGCGGCATTGGTGAAGACCAGGTTCATTCCTCGATTCGCGTGGGGATAGTACGCATTGGAGAGTGCGCCGGAACACATATCCCCGAGGAGATAGGAATAGTTCGGCATGGGCTTTCCGCTGTCGCTGCGTGCGACAAATGCAGAACTCAGGGCATGGAGCGTGCGCGACGTCTTAGTTCCTGTTCCCTGGTAGAAGTAGCGAGGATCTTGGTGAAAGAGCGAGGGAAAGACCGCGTGACTCAGAAAGTCACTAGAACGCCCATCGCCAAATTTCGCGGCCCAACGTTTGGCATATCCTGCGGTACCTTGCCCATATCCGGCAAATGAGTTGGTCGCCTGCTCGATGCCAGCAGATGCGCTGATGCCCACGAACGAGGTCCAATCGAATGTGTCGTGTGAAGCAAGGGAGAATTTCTGCTTTGCGGTAAGCGGAGCTGCATTGTCGACATAGCTTACATAGAAGTTTGGAATCGCGCCGATCAGGCGTTGCTGCTCTTCTGCTTTTATCTGCTCCGCGGCAATTTCTTCAGTGGGACGAACCGTCACTTCTGTGTTTGCCGTCGCCACGGATAATGAGACGTTAGGAAGCGCATATATCTGCTGCGCCGTTACGGCGAACTCTGCAGATGTAAACGCCGCAAAACCCTTCGCGTTGACGATGACGAGATAGGAGCCAGGAGCGAGCTTGGTAAAAGCAAATTCACCGTTAGCCCGTAAAATCAACGTGCGCAGCTGCTTTCCGCTTCTATCGGTCAGGCTGACGTGTGCGCCTGCAATTGTAGCTCCAGTTATGTCCAGCACAACGCCTGAGACGCTCGCCGAACCCTCAGCAGCTGGGGCTTGCTCAGACGAACTCTGTGGAGCCAAATGAGATCGAGGCTCCTCGGGGAGTTCGGATAGCGTCACCGCAGCAATCTGCTGCTGAGCAACTGCAGTAGCAATCATCAAACATAGGAGAAGTGGTACGTACAGAACAACAACTGTTGGCCGTAAACACGCTGCTCTTTTCAAAGCGTGTCTCCAGACCACGGCCGTAGCCACACTGCGAGGAGCAGTCAGATCCAAGATAGTGAAGCTACGAATGAATAGCCGCATGGTGATTTTTCCTCCAAAGAGCTCTTGTTAGGCTGCCCCCGCAGGGCAAGAGTAGTGTGCAAAGAGTGTTTGGCAAAAGATCAGGTCAATCACCCCGACCTTTTTTGGGAACAAAGACTTCACAGGGGTGAGGACTACGACATAGACTTTCGGGTGGCTTTACCGTGGATATCCTTAGTCTTACCGTGCTTCTTAAGCTCGACGACGTCGAAAGGCATGCTGTCGCCGCTGAGATGAAATGTTGCGTTGAAATGCGTTTTGTCATGAATAAACGAGAAGGTCAGTATGTCTCCTGCAATCTTTGCGTTCTCGATCTCTGACGTAGCGCCCTTTGCCGGAATCCACTTGCCGGTCAGAGTGTCCCCCGACTGCGTGAGCGTCAACAGCGTCGTTCCAGGCTTGTCCTCACGTGCCACCTCCCACTGCCAGTGAGGTTCGCGCTCTGGCCATAAGCGAACGTTGCCATCGATAGCATCATCAATACAGCCGCCATTGCGCCGACCATAAAACGTTGCTTCATTCCGTTTCTCCTCTGAAAAAGATTAGCGTTCCTCGTCGGTGTGTTTCGTCAAGAAAAGCACGTCATCTGTAAGGATTTGTAGACCCGCAAGGTGGGAACAGCGAGGCGAAGGTAGACGACAAACCGGTAGCTGAGATCCTCGGACAGAATGAAATTCCCCTTTCGGCGGTATGCGGTTGGGCGTGGCGTACTTTTCTTCAGGCGTTATGCATCTGTAAGGATTTGTACACATACGGCCAGGAGGGTTGTGCGTTTGCAGAGTTGTGTCGTATACATCAAAGGAAAATGAATGATTTGGAACGGAGGACTTTTGCCGCTTAATCTTCAAGCTAGCTTTTGCAGAGTAAGAGCGAGAGTGCCCATGTACCGTCTCTTCCTGAAGATCTTCCTTTGGTTTTTGATGACTTCCTTGGGAATTCTCGTGATTGTGCTTCTCGGCACTCGCCTGACTGGCATGAAGCAGGTCCCAGCTCCAAGCATGTATGCAACCGTCGCGCCTATCCTGGCCGCAGAGGCTGTGAATGCGTATGAGTTGGGCGGCCCAGAGGCGTTTGCTCGTTTTTCACAAAGCAATCAGAACAATCACGAGCGGCAACTCTTCCTACTCGACGGATTCTACAAAGATGTTTTGTCGCGGCCGCTAACAAATGACAGTCTACAAGCTGCACGCGCAGCAAAAGAAGGCCAACTCGTTGTACTTCGATCCCGTATCGCAGCCTACAAGTTTGTCTCTTCCTCAGGGCGTCCCTACATACTGATGCTCTATATGAAGCCCGGTCTACGCTCGATAGGAGGTGTGTTGTTGGGCTGGGGCCTCCCGTTTACCATCTCCGCGATCCTTCTGGTCACGCTACTATGCTTTGCGCTCGCCTATCATATTGCTTCACCAATCCACGGCATTCAGTCGACAGCAAGAAAAGTAGCGGAGGGAGATCTCAAGGCGAGGGTACCGCCTTCTGTTTCCAGACGTTATGATGAGTTGGCAGCTCTGGCGATAGATTTTGACTCGATGGTTGCTCGCCTTGACCTATTGATTCAAACTCAGAAGAACCTTCTAAATTCGGTATCGCATGAACTGCGTTCTCCTCTAGCTCGCATCAATCTCTCTGTGGCGTTCTTGAAGAGGCGATACTCGGCGGGTTCCGACGATATGATTGAAAGGCTGGAACGTGACGTCGCCAGGATCGATCTATTGATGGGGCAGCTATTGACGCTCTCACGCATTGAAGCTGGGTTTTCATCTGCAGGGAGAGAAAATGTAAACTTTGCCGAACTCGTCGAGGAGACAGTGGCCGACAGCAACTTCGAAGCACAAGCTTCTGGCAAATCGGTGAGCCTCCACGTAAAAGATTCGGTCATTCTCGATAATGCCGATCCACATGCTCTTAGAAGCGCTTGCGAGAACGTCATTCGCAATGCAGCCCGCTACACTCAACCCGGAACTGATGTCGAAGTTGTTTTGGAGATCGATAGGAGCACGCCGAAAGCCCTGATCCTTCTCTCCGTCCGGGATCATGGTCCGGGGGTTCCGGAAGATTCGCTCGAAGCAATCTTCCAGCCTTTCTATCGAGTTGACGGAGAAGCACAATTAGGAGGGAATGGTCTGGGTCTTGCGATCGCTTCAGAGGCGATTCGTTTGCATCGGGGGAAAATTCGCGCGGCGAACCTTCTGCCTAGTGGTCTTGAGGTACGAATTCAGTTGCCGGTCGCAGATAACAGCACGCTTCATGCGTTGCCCCAGAAGACAACATAGGATCGACAAGGTGACATGGGCGTTTACATCGATGCGGCGGTACTGTCACGCCGATATCGACGGTGAACATATACAGCTAGGTCAGTGGTCGGGCCTTCATTGTCGACCGTAACAACTGCGCTCCTTAACTGGAACGCGAGATGAGTTAAAACCCTTTTATCCTATGTATCTGAATGGAGGATCAACGTTGCCGTCTGTAATTGAACTCAGGCACAAAGCAGTTCTCGTTAATAGTTCGATCCTGTTAGGTCTTGCAATTGAGCTATGGCAAGGTCAGACACTGGTAATCCTTGCGGTGAGTGCTGTCTTACTCTTCTCGGCAGCAAACCTCGTTCTGCTTAGAGCAGCAAGGGAGGAGAGAAGAAAACCGTCCCGCGTGTCAGTACGAGCCTCGCTCGTCAAATCCCGTATTGTGGGCCAGCAGCACTCAGAATCAGAAATATCCCAGCTGCAGTGACACCATTGTGCCCAAAACTCGATAAAGGATATCAATGAACTTCGCCCGACTTCGCACTATGATTTACCTTATACTTCTTTTGCTCGTGCCTGGCTTCGCTCTAGCTCAACATAACATCGCATCCCTCGTTGAGAAGACGTTCCAGAACGAAGGCGCGAGCCGTCGTATCCCTAGTCACGTCTCGTTCTTGTCGCGCGAACGCTCAATTCGAACAGGCGAGCATATTTGGCTGGAGAAGGTAGTGGAAACTGAGGACGGAATGATCCGCCGCCTCATTTCCGAAGATGGACAGATGTTATCCCCTGCAAGAACCGCCGCCGAGGATCAGCGCATCGCTAGCCTTGTCGCCCATCCGGACGAGTTCCGCCGGTTGAACCAGGCGAGACATTCCGACGAGCAGATGGCTTCCGACCTTATAAAGGTGATCCCTCAGGCTTTTGTGTTCACCTACATAGGTCATACTGGAGAATGTACAAGCATCCACTTCGCACCGAACCCTGCATTTTCCCCTTCCACCTATCAGCAGCGTATCCTTCATGTGCTGGAAGGAACTATAGAGATCAAGGAACCGGACGATAGGATATGCTCCGTTGAAGCTAGGATGTCGCGACCAGTGACGTTTGGCTTCGGTCTGCTAGGGAGAGTCGATGAGAACGGAACTGTGCATGTCTCCCGTGCTCGCACGCCGTGGGGACTCTGGAAGACATCGAACATCAGTCTGCACTTTAACGGCAAGATCCTTTTAGTGAAAAGCCTTGCAAAAGATCAAGACGAGAGGCGCACAGAGATCACTGATTTACCCCAACATCTAGGTCTGGCGCAGGCCGCGGCGCTCACACGTCCCTGATCAGGTCCGTGTATCAAAATCTACAGATACTTACAATTTCTTTACGAAGCGAGTGATCCCGATTCTCTAATCTTGCGTGGGCCACGCGTAGAGATAGCCAATTCCGCGAACACTTCGAATCCTCTCACCCCCATCGGACTGACGTCCCAGCTTGCGGCGAAGATTACTGATGTGAAGATCGATGCTGCGATCGAAAGGGGAGAATTTCCGGTCGAGGACTTTCTCCACCAAGGCCTCGCGAGTGAGGACCTGCCCGGGCAATTCGACGAACATATGCAATATATCGAACTCGGCAGAAGTTAACCTCAACAACTCTCCAGCCTTCGAGGCCGTTCGCGCGGCTAGGTCGATTTCGATATCACCGGATTTGACCAGCGGTGGCCGTGAATTCTCCGACTGCCAGCCGGACCTACGTAGAATTGCCGAAATTCGCGCAATCAGCTCACGTGGGTTGAAGGGCTTAGGCAAGTAGTCGTCGGCACCAAGCTCCAGCCCGAGGATGCGATCAAAGTCGTCTCCTTTTGCCGTGAGCATCAGAACAGGCGTACGGATTCGCATTCTAACTTCTCGCAGTACATCGAAGCCCTTCATATCCGGCAACATTACATCCAGCACGATCAGTTCGTGATTGCCCTCGATTCCCACTCTCAACCCGTCGGCACCGGTGTGAACTGAGGACACAACGAAGCCTTCCGGCTCCAGGTACTGCGTGAGCAAATGGCACAATTCACGATCATCGTCTACTACCAGCAGGCGAGGATTCAATTCTGTCTCCGTGGACCAACAACCTTCCCGAATTAATGATAGCGCTCACATAGTTCCAGGAATCGGGCCAAAAGTATGTCGCGAGGAATTGCGCAAGATTCAGCATGAAAATTCTTACTGCTTACAAATCTTGACACAGTGCCGAGTTTTCCCGGCAGCGCCGCTCGAGGGTCGTGTTCCCCTCGCCGGGAACGAAATCCTTTGCCGGGCAGATATCGGGTTCGGGGAAGTTGGACGCTGCGATGACACTGCATCAGGTTCCGGATGACGGGCAAACCGGAGATTGGCCGAATTGGGAGTTTGGGGACAAATCACTCATGGATCGTTGCCGATAAATTGAAAATTGTGTAAACTCTTAACTACGACTTAGTGTGTCGGAGTTAGCATGTCTTTCATCACCACCGGTGTTGAGTATGCATTGCACTGCCTCTTTTTTCTGATGGCACCATCGGGTGGCACAGTAGAGGCAAACGTCCGCGACTTGGCTGTCCTCCAGGGCGTTTCCGTCGAGTATTTGGCTAAGCTTTTCACCAAGCTCTCCAAAGCAGGACTCGTTGTAGCCACCGAAGGCGCGCGCGGGGGATTTGCACTCGCAAGACCGGCTGAAAAAATCAGCTTTCTTGATGTCGTATTAGCAATCGACGGAGAAAAGCCGCTTTTCGAATGTCGCGAAATTCGTACGCGCTGCGCAGTCTTCGGCTCTAAAGCTCCCGCATGGGCCACATCCGGAGTGTGTTCGATTCATGCCGTGATGTTGACTGCCGAGAAGCGGATGAGAGATGAACTTGCCGGTCATTCTCTGGCAAAGCTCGCCAGCCAGGTTTCCACCAAGGCACCGCGGAGCTTTGGCGTACAGGTCGCCACCTGGATCGAGAACCGTAAGTCGAATTCAACGAGGAGTAAACAATGAAACAGCGCTTTGATTTCACAGTTGTGGCCGCAGAGGGCTACAAAGCAATGCTCGGTGTTCACAGCTACGTCCAGAAGAGTGGCATCGACTTAGGCCTGCTGGAACTGGTAAAGATACGGGTGTCACAGATAAATGGCTGCGCCTTTTGCTTGGCAATGCACATACCTTTGGCGCGCAAACACGGCGTCACGGATGACCAGTTGAACCTGCTAGTCGCCTGGCGTGAAGCGCCTTTATTCAGCAATCAAGAACGTGCCGCATTGGCCTGGGCCGAGAGCATGACCTACCTAACCAACGGCGACGTTCCAGAACCCATTTACGAGCAAGCGTGCGAGCATTTCTCCACAAAAGAGATTGCCGATCTTTCCTTTGCCGCGGCGGAAATCAATGCGTGGAACCGTCTGATGGTTTGCTCGAGGACGCCTCCGCAAGTTCCAGCTGACAAGCGATGAGTTGGATTGGGGGCATTTCATCGGTGGAGGCATCGCGAAAGGGGTGCCTCCACCGAGGCTCTGACCATCCTTTCTCTTATTGGCTGCCGATCACAGGAGAGGAAACGTGCACTTCACAACCCGCAAGGGTTCGCGGCGTTCCGGGCGAGTGACGGGCCAACCGGAAGTTGGCGACCGATCGCGGCCATTTCTCCCGGCAGGATCCTCCGGCTCACGATCTGATATTACCGGCTCATACCGCGCCATCCAGGCTCAATGACGTGGTCATATGCGCGTTCTTGCGGTCTCCTCGGCGGCCCGTTGTGCGAGGTGTCCGGTGCCGAGGGACGCGGCGAAATGTTATGCAATTGCGGAACGCCCCGGTCATTCTCCGGGCTGTTCCGGTTTGACTGTTGCCGCACCATTTGCGTCGCCGATTGACGTGCCGCCGATATCCTAATCGTTTCACGCAGGCAGGCTGTGTCGCTTGTCACCACAGCAATCTCTTTGCGTCCGCGCGTCGCGGCAACATAGAACAACTCGCGCTTCATCGAATCGGCTGCAACAATGACGGCATCGACCGTCTTGCCTTGACCACGGTGAGCCGTGACCGCATAGCCATAGTCAAATTCCCGGTAGTTGGCTGGCAATGTCCGTCCGTCTTCGAGCTGAATCTTTCCTTCGGAGGTGCTCCGCACTGTGACGAACTCACCGTTCGTGACCTTGAAGTCCGGCCCGTGCCGGTTCGCCATCAGTAGCAGGCGGTCGCCCGGAGCTACGTCAATTTCTCTTTGTTCGTGAACCGAGAATGCCTTCGCCTGCTTGTGCGTAACGGTGACAGCCTCTCCATGCTCATTCCGCGCAATCAGTCGCTTTGACTCGACGCGCAAGACTTGCAGAGCCTCATGCTTCTCGGCAATGCTGGTCGAGCGGTGAAAGCGCAGGACCATTCCTTCCTTGTAATGTTCAAACTCACGCTTCTGGGCCTCCGTCCACTGCAGTGGAACATCTCGTACGAATCTCTCTCCTGTGCCCAGGTCGCCATGCCCCCGGCGATGCTCTCGTATGGCATCCGTGAGCTGGTTGATTTCTTCATGGGTTGGGGCGACTACCAGCACACTCTTTCCCGTTGAATGCAGCGCATGATGCGTTTCCGCCACCAACCGGCTGCGATCTTCGAGAGAAACCTCACGAACCGCGCCCAGCGCTTCCAGCTTTTGAAAGCCCTCCTCTGGGGAATGGCGGAGGCTTTTCACCGCGTCCTGGTAGAGCGCGTGAGTTTGCCGCTGTACTTCGGTGAGCGAGACGCTCTTAAGCGAGGATTCACGCTCCAGGATGCGCAGGGCATCACCGGCTTCTACGCTCTGAACCTGCCGCGTGTCTCCAGAAAACACAATCCTTGCGTGATGATCGTTAGCGACATGCAGCAACTCCTGCATCTGGCGGCCAGAGATCATTCCTGCCTCATCCACAATCAGGACCTTGTTCCGTAGCGAATTCTGCATTTCTGGGTCGCTTACAAGACGCGACACCGTAACCGCGCCCACGAATCCGGCCTTGTCCAACTCCTCTACGGCGCTCCTGGTGGGAGCTATGGCAAGCACCTCTCGTCCGGAATCTTTGAGCCCGCGATCAACCTCGTGAAGGGTGGCGGTCTTTCCCGTTCCGGCAGCACCGCGCAGGTTGATCACGAAATCTCTCGAATGCAGAATCTCCAGGACAGTGCGCTTCTGTTCTGTGTTCAATTCCTTGGACAAATCAATGTCCTGCCCTCTACCCAGAGGCTCATGGCGGCCTATTCCGCGGTTGACCATTGAAACCATGTCCCGCTCGCGCTCCAAGCTCTCTCTGGTAGTAATCTCTCCCCGTGCGCGGATCAGCGCTCCCTGTGCTTCCTCGGAAATCAGGCTGCCTTTCAGATGATCGAGCGAAAGCTTCCCACGTCCGTGGCGCAGGGATTCGGTCATAAGTGCGTGTTCTTTCACGACAGAGAGTCGCTCGAACAGATGCTCCTGGGCGTAGGTCAGAGATGCCGCCGACTGCTCCCGACTCATCTCCGGTTCCTTCGATTGGGCAAAAGTGTGACTTCTTGTCTGCTGCAAGCTGTGTGCTTCATCTACGGTGAGGCGCTCCCTTTGCCGCGACCTCAACTCTTCGGTCGGAAGCTCATACATCTTCTGTGCTCGCGATTCGCGGACCAGGACAGCCACTTCGTTGTCCGTCGGCTTGCGCCCTCGTTCTTGTGTGAACTGCTCAATAGCACGATCCCGCTGCGCGCTGCGCTGGCTGAACTTGTCGAGAAGTTCTTGCGACACCCCGCTGATCTCAAAGCCGCGATCCCGCCCTTTGACGTCATGGCGGGTTTCAACCTCGTAGCCGAGAGAACGGACTTCAAACGCCAGCCGATTTCGATAGACCTCGGTGAGATATGCGCGGCGCTCGTACAGACCGGATGCTTGCAGCGCCTTCCATCTTCCTTCCGTGCCATCAAAGGTAAGATTGGCCGCAACTGCGTGTGTGTGCAGTTGTGGATCAAGCTCCCGGCTCGTGTCGTGCGTGTAGGCCGCCACAACCCAGTTGCCGGTGGCACGGTCGTCATTCGCTCCAGCGAGCCTCACTCGTGCACCGGCATATACCTCAGCTTCCGTCAAAGCGTCGGCAACCGCACGCTTATGTGCTTCCAGAAGCCGTTCGTCTCCGGCAACAACCGCCATGATCGATACGGATTTCGGTGCGGAGAATGTTAGATCGTAAAGCGAACGGGCTTTACTCTGCTCCTCGCCACCCTCGCCGATTCGGTCTGCTCCATGCCGTGGGCGGAGATACTCCCCGCTATACGGATCGACACCTTCGCGGATCGCCTCGAACTGTTCATGTGTGACTTTGCCTTCGAGGCCAAGAAGTTCTGTACCATGGCCGAGCCACTGTCCCTCGATCTTGCGATTCTCGTCATAGTAATCGCTCTGCTCCAGGTGGCGTTGTGCGTACCCTGCACCGCTACTCATCGCGCGAATCGTCAGCATGGGGCTGACGCTAACGCTGTTCGAATTCGCATTGCAAGTGCATCGCGCTGACGTAATGCGGAATTTGCGATCCGATGGAACGCGTGTTCTGTGTACGCGCACTGGTAGATGGAAGCATGTCTTGCTGCGAGTGAATCGCCGCAAGCATTTTGGGGGCGAAGCGAAGACACCATCCCTAAGCCGGGGGCTTAGGATGCTATTCGGTAAAGCGACACCTCGGACAGAGTTTGAACATCATCGAACCGTGTTCGATCTTGTTCGAGGTTCATTCGATATCCGTTCGAATGCAGTTCGAAGAGATGAAATCAGATAGCGGAAAGCGCTCTGACTGCCGTCGGTCTTTACGTGCGCATGATGAAACCTGCTGCACTGATTGTTGTGCATGGTGTTTCACACTGTTACTATCCAACAATAAGGAGCTCTCTCTCATGGATACTGCACAAATTCTCATTGACCTCCGCGCCCAGCGCGACCGCATCAATAACGCAATCACCGCACTAGAAGCGCTGGATGGAACCGCCATCTCTCCCGCCGGCCCCGTTACAAAACCTGACAAACCTGCTGCGGTGAAGACTGTAGATGCTGCTCCAGTGGCTCCTCCCACCGCCAAGGGAGCGCGGAGTCCCATGAGTGCGGAGACCAAACAGGAGTTGGCAGCGGCGGCGAAAGCACGCTGGGCGGCAAAGGCGAAGACCGCCAAGTCGAATGCCAATGCGAAGCAGGTAGCCACGTCGAAGAGCGCGCCATCTAAGGGTGCCAAGCGCGTGGTTAGTCCTGAAGCCCGCCAGCGTATGGGGGAGGCTCAGCAGAAGCGGTGGGCGAAGAAGAAGAGAGCTGTGAAGGCTGCGGCGAAGAAGACGGCGGCTCCATCTGCTACCAAGAAAGCAGTCACCGACGTCGCAAAGGCATAACACGAATTTTGGGAGGTGTTGCCAAGCACCTCCCGAATAGTTAGAGACCGATGTCTCAGAAGTCCCAGGGTCGAATCTAAATCTTCTCTTGACGGACAGCGGTGTTCGGAGTGCTCGGAACCACCTTCAAACAAGGTGGTTTGCAAGGGTCAGTTTCGCCACCTCAACTTCATTGGTTTCTTTGCCTCCGATTCGACGGGCGGGCACTGGTTCAATGGCTACAGTCAATGCACCTCCTGCGACTCATGCCGACGATGAAAGTGCAAGGCAGGTCAGGAAAGGGACGCCGGGGGGAATGATAAGAGTAGACGCTCATCAATGATTTTAGTGTCGAGGAACTCAGGGTACTCAAGAACAGAACGAAGTGCTAATCGAAGATACTCATTTGCCACGGCGATTGTGCTGATACTACCTTGGTCAGAAGTGCGAATGAATCGCTTCGACTCAATCTTCTTCGCGTCTCCGTGGACTACTGATGACCGGAAATCATAGACATGTTTCATGTTGCGAAACACATCTGAAGCCAGCATCTCGGGTCGCAGTTTGTGCAGTAGTGCGGCGACTCTCAGTGAGAGCTTGTACGTAATCTCGGTTCGCTCATCACTACAGACCAACGCCTCCAGTCCAATTGCAGCGTCCAAAATTGCGTCGTCCTCGGCTTCCCGAAGAGAGCACAGATTGAGGCGGCGGCTCGCGACACCCAGCCGCGAGGGAGCACCCGTTCGAGTTAGCCCATCAAACATCTTATATACCGTGTTCATTTCCTCCTGATGTCACAACGGGAATGTTTTCTCTTAACCAACCAAAATGCTCAAGACGTGCCGGATAGCTGCGAACTGACGTGCCTTCGACAGTTGGCAGCACCGTACGGTAGTTTGTAGCCCAGCCAATCGGACTCAGCAGCAATTGTGCATATCCAGTATCGTGTCCCGTCACGATGCGCAATGCAGCGAAAAACGAATCAATCTGGGAAATTGGGTATGCATCGGTACTTTCGCAAGCCTCTGATAACTGCCGGAGGCTCTCATGACTGAGTTGGTAGCCTCGGAGCACTAGACAGTGAGTCGCCGCGCTGACGACGGAGGGGTGAACTCCGGGTGCATATGCCACCTTCGGTGCGCGAGCAATCTGGAAGGCATCAGACATTCTCTCGATTGCTACCCGCTCACTGAGCGAAAGAACGTCTTTGTCAAAGAACAGGAACAGAATGGGAATATGCACCTCCACTGGTAGGGACTCGAAGAAAACACCATTCTCAAGAGGAGTGAAGATATCAGTAAGTTTTGCAACGGAGTAGTCCGTCGTGTCGAACTCATGAACATACCGTTCTACCAATGACCCTATGAACTGAAGAATCTGCGAAATGGTGAGGGCATCTGGATACCCACCAGAAAAGTGCTTGAAAAGTTTAGGCGATTCATACACATGTGCGATGAGAGCACGAAACTCTGGATAGTCATTCCCCTCAGACTTATAATTGTAGTTACCCTCAAACAAGTCGCGGTAAAGCGGGGCGATAACGTCCGTGTAGTCGTATGGGCCGGAAAAGAGTTCATTGCTGAAACTCGGCAAACCATTCGCATGCTTCCCAAGTGTTGGCCACTTATAGTGACGCCCTATCGGCTGGTGCGAGTCTCGCGACTGCTGAACACGCTGTAGCCCCCATTGCACTGCTTTACCGCATAAAACGAACATTTCCGCGTAGTGGATTCGTGAATTGGCCATATGGTGAGATGGTATTGCTTATGGCTGTTCGATTCAATGCAACGATTCTTGAACATGGCTACCACCGTCGAATGGCCTGACGGTCTTGTTTCTGGCTCCCATGGGCCGTCCGGGGCTTTGTTGAATATGAACATCACCGCGCCTCGGCCAGCAACCGGGCAACTGTCGTCTTGCTCAATTTGAGTTCCCCGGCAATAGTTGCCAGACTCTTGCCGGGGGCGCGGAGTTGCAGGAGTCGCTGCTGGTCGCATGAGACGCGAGGGCGTCCGCCAACCCGACCCTGAGACCTACGCGTGCCAGCCCCGCCAGAGTCCTCTCGCTCAATCGAACCCTCTCCTGCTTGGCGATACCGCCAGATTGCTGATGACGGCGTCCCGGAACATTCCGCACGAGTCGAGGTACTGTTCACTGAAGCTGCGGTAGCCGACGCCGTATCCGGTCAAAGTTTGAAGATACCGGAGCGTTTCGAAGACGCCTTCACGGGAGAATCTATCCAAACTCCAGAACAATACCGAGTCAAACTCCCGACGTGAAGCGGCGGCGAACAGAGCTCTGAACTCTCGGCGGTCGCCGTTCTTACCCGAGGCGACATCGACGTACTCGCGCACGACCGTCCACTCTTGCGTGGCGGCGAACGCCCGGAGTTGAACGAGTTGGTTCTGCGTGTCCTGCTTGTCGGTGCTGACTCGGCTGCAAATCGCAATCCTCATATCCATAAAGTACGAACGGGTGCCGATTGTCAGCTACAAAACGGTCGTTATTGGGACGACTGGCACGGCGTTTGTAAGTTGTTCATTCTTGGTGGAAGCATAAGCAGAATTTTGGAGACGTTTTTGGGACGCTGGCAGACCAACACGCGGTTATCACGGCTTTCCGGAAGTGGCCCGAACCTTTGAATAGCGTCACCCTCTATGATGGAATGAGATGATGCCTCACCTTGAAAGCGCGCTATCATCGCTCTTAATTCACCACAGCTAGGAGCTGCCCTTGCAAATCGCCATCGAGCTATTGACCACAGACGAGAGCATGACCCATACGTCCCGTGGAAGACTGTGGACACATTCGCGAGACAAACAGGTGCGAGACTCACCCTGCTTTCGCGGGGTGGTCACCTGAGCACGACGGCGACCGTGCAACGATATTGGTCGCAAATATCGGCATTCTTCAAGTCGTGAAAGCCGGACGATGCCACACTCACTTGTAGCGGTTTCTCGGACGGGGACGGGGTTCAACACTTCTCGTTTCGAATCCTGCTCCGGCACCTACGCCCTCTTGCTGTCGTCCACATCGGACGCAGTAATCCCGGTTGGACGGCTCGGCCACCAGCACTTCCAACCGGGTTGGTACGTCTACCTGGGAAGCGCACTCGGGCCGGGAGGCGTCCGTGCCCGTCTGGCTCACCATATGCGCCTCGCTGAACGTCCGCACCGGCACATCGACTACCTGCGTCCACACACGACGATTGAGGAGATTTGGTTCTGCTACGACCGAAAATCGAGGGAGCATGACTGGGCGAGATGTTTCGCCGGGATGAAGGGAGCGTCTATGCCGCTGGCCGGATTCGGGTCTTCAGACTGCGACTGCGAGACGCACTTGTTCTTCTTCAAGAAGCGTCCCCAAGGGAGGAATACATCAATGCGCTATCTCACGACTTTCGCGGATTGAAGACAGAGGGATAACTCTCACTGAGAAAGCTCACGACGCTATCCTTTGGAGCCAACTTCTCAAGTAAGAAAGAATCCACCGCACTGGTCCCCAGACTTGCCAACCCGCCCAACGGGCCAGCGAACGACAGCCCGTTTGAGACCATGAACCGTATCGCTTTGCCTACCCGGCCATTAACCATCAAACGTATTCTTGAAGATAGCCCTGTCAGTCGGGTCTGAACCTCCTTGTCGCTCATTGCATCAGTCTGGGAGAGCCAGTCCCTGAATGCCATACACTCATCTGACTCACGCAATTTAAGAAGCTTTTCGGCATCGACCCGTACATTTGCAAAGGTCGGCGTCGGAAGTCCAGCCAGTGTGACAACTCGCTCGAATCGGTGTTCGGCATTCCCCTGTTCACTAACCAGACCTGCCAGAAAACCAAGCTTGCCGCCCATCAGGGGAACTTCTGCATCGGTGATTCCAGACAATGCCGAATGCTCTATCATTTCGGCAATCCTTTGATTAAGTCCACTGACTGCCAGTAGGCCTATCTCTACAATGCTATGCGCCTTCTTCTCGGATAGGCCATACTCCGAGATTAGATTGCTTTCAACTCGGAAATCCTCTGGGTCGATTTCGCTTATCGTTAGCCCAAGCCTTTTGGGCTTGATGCCGTGCCGCCGTAACTCGACCTCAACTGCGGACTTCACAACAGCCGGGTTGACACGGAGGTCGCCATAAAAGGATTCGAATACAGTCTTAGAGAACTCCTTTGGATTGACCTGAATGAGATTAGCGGATGCCTGTTCCTGCAAGGATGGTTCAAGTCGTGATATCGCTTCTTCAATCTTTCGTTCTTGTTCCTGAACGCGAAGAACGGAAAATGAATAGGAGCCTAGAGGTAGTCGCTTATTGTTGTCAGTGAAATTTAGGTCGGCGCGTGTGCGCCCGGTTTCCCCGACCGCAAAGCTCTCACACACAAGCTTGAGTGCGCCAGCTTGAAACAACTGACTCAGCCCCTCCGCACCGAATGCCCGTGAGAGTAGGAGTACATCTTGCAGCCAGACAGTCTGAAGCACCAAGGTATCGAAGAGTAAAACTCTCGTTACAAACGCATTGAGGTCAATCGAGGTGACGACGTTGTGTTCGTCCTGAATGGCGATAGGCGCAAGCAGTCGGCGCGAAACGTTCATGATTCCCCTGACCAGAAGACGTGCGGAAAAATCAACGATTATTGACTATATCGCAGAGAGCAGGCGGAATCTTCCCGCCCCAAGTCGCCCTCGAACTTCGCGAGTATCCACGAGCTATTGCGCCCGTGCAAGTTCCCACGCCCGTTTCAGACGACTCGCAGTCTCCGCCCTCCCGGTTTCGTCCTTCGCGAAATCGGAGTACGGGTGCGAGGTCACGTGAATCACAAGCTTCATCCCTCGCCACTCCACTACCCGAATCGTTTCCGCCGTCTCCATCGAACTCAGGTCACGATTCTTCAAAGCGGCGATATCGGGAATCTCAGCTCCGAGTGTTGAGCAGACCGTGTCCTTCGGCTTCTGGCCAAGAACGACGAGCAGGCGCGGCCTCATCGCCTCCAATTGGAGCCGCAGAAAGTCGCCGCAGAACTGGCAGAAGTCTGGATGATGACTCCAGTCGAGATAGTCTATGGCCTTCTTCTCCGTCCTGAGTCCAAGCACGGCGTTGGAGTAGAAACCAACATCGCCGGAAATTTCCGCTGCGATGAGCCGCCGCTTGAGGTTCCGCCATGTCAGCACATTCTCATATCCAGTCCGCAGGGTCTTCTCAAAAGTTTGCAGCGTGCCGAAGTCATTGCCGAGGAACATAATCCCGCCGACCGGGAACGGCGATGCCGAAGGCCGCTTGATGCTGGCGTCATCCCGCCAAAGGCCATCGCCACCGGGGAAGAATCCTTGCCGGTCAGTCTGCCGGGGAACGGAGCCATGCCGTCCGGGTAGGGCTTCCCTCCAAATCGCCGCTCAGCTTCAAGCTGGCTGATTCTGGCCCAGAGGGCTTCGACTTCTGGGGTGCGGCTCCTGAACTCATCGGAACTAGCTGCCGGATTTCTTAATCATTCCAATCACGATTGCGTTGGGAATCTTTGCAGCTTTCAACCTGCCGAGGCCATCTGGCGTGGTGTCAAACGCGCATTCAGAAGCCTCTATCTTCGCCAAAACGATGTCAGAAGAAAGCCCGGTACTCACCATCACAATTACGTCATTATTGGTGAGCTTGCTCTTTGCGGAAGGCTCCGGGGGAGCAGCTTTCACTGTTGGGTCGGCTTGCAGGGCTGCTGTCCGTGCGGCCTTCCTCTTCTCACGCCACACTTTGAATTCATCCTGAGTGAGGGCGTCAAGGATTCCGCTGTTCGAGTTCCTCACGTAAACATGAGTCGGACGCACGTCGGTTTTGAGTTCGCACTGATGATACTGCTCAGTGCCCGGTGTATGCGAGAGAACCAACAGTCGTGTTGGCTCACTTGTCCATTTGCCGAGGAATGAGCTGTTTGACATCGCGTTGTGAAGTTCAGAAAAGCAGAGGGCACTGAATTCAAACGCCTCAAAGGAATCACCATTCCGTATATTTCCTCGTCCGGTGCCGATAGCTCCGCCTGCCTGCCCCCTTTGCCACTTCGACTCCAGAATTGCAACTCCCAGCGGAAAATGAGCCGGGTCGGTGTCAGATGGATTTTTCGCTGAAGAGAGAATCTGCCGTGCGGCAACCATGTCTGCGTACTGCTGCGGTGTATATGAAACAAGATTTCCGTTCACCATGCCATACACCCCATCGAACAGCGTCGTCTTAAGTTCGCACTCACTTTGCTTCTGAGTATTCCCAATCTCCACCGTCAAAAGCGAGAGACGAGTATCCTGCTTCTTCCAGCGTGCGGAGTAGCGGGAGCTTCCTTGTGTGGCATTGAACGGAGTTGAGCATTCGAAGGTGAAATCGAATCCTTGCAGGTTTTCAGCGTCGGTTATGTTGCCACGACCTGAGCCAGTCGTGCCATACGCGTTTCTCGTCCAGTGTGTCTGCAATATCTCGACTCGTAAGGGAAAATCCGCGAGATTCTTGGCGGCAATACAGGGAGAAGTCAGCACTATGAGTGCGAGGGTTGCTTTCAGAACCCGCATGAATGTCTATCCTCAGCCCGAAAGTGGGGGGAGTTGCAATTGTGCAACTTGCGTTGGGAGTAGTCAACAACAGGAATTTCTTCACCACGTCTGCCTACATGCCGCAAGACGTAGCGTGCGCGGGAATAAATCTGTAGCGATTGTTACTGGACAACAGCAACTCTCAATGCCAAACTTACATCTCCCCCGAACGCCAGCTTTCTGCTGCACAACTGCGAATTTCTGTAGCTGATAGTCTCCGGCACTTCGCCAACTCAGCAGATGCTCCAAGGAGAAGTTCAGCCATGGACTTCGTGGTCATCGATGTTGAAACCGCAAACGCAGACCTATCCAGCATCTGCCAAGTCGGCATTGCATCCTTCCGAAACGGTGAATTGGCGGATGCGTGGGTGTCCCTCGTGAATCCAGAGGACGAGTTCGACGCCATTAATGTTTCCATTCACGGCATTGATGAAGAGCAGGTGCAGGATGCTCCCAACTGGCGAAGTGTTCTTCCGAACGTCACGTCACGATTGCAGAACCGAATCGTGGTTTGCCATACGCCATTCGACCGACTTGCTGTAAGCCGTGCATGTGACCGTGCCGGAGCGAACGCCTGCTCTTGTACTTGGCTCGATTCTGCCCGAGTAGTCCGGAGGGCATGGCAGCAGTTCGCAAAGTGAGGATATGGACTCTCCAATATCGCCGCGCATCTCGGCATCGACTATCGGGCGCATGACGCTCTGGAAGATGCCCGATGTGCGGGAGAAGTGATGCTACGTGCCATTGTCGAAACGGGGCTCAGCCTTGAGCAGTGGTTGGTACGAGTGGAGCAGCCTATTGGACCGTTAGCGGGGCAGTGTCATAGGCGAGATGGCAACCCGGACGGAGAGCTATGCAGTGAGGTCGTGGCGTTTACAGGTGCATTGTCGATGCCCCGGCGCGAAGCTGCTGATGACGCCGCCGCCGCTGGATGTCGCGTCGAGGACGGTGTGACGAAGCACACGACCCTTCTGGTCGTTGGCGACCAAGACCTGAGGCGGCTGAATGGTATTGAGAAAAGTTCAAAGCACCGCAAGGCGGAGCAGCTTATTGCAAAAGGCCAATCCATCCGCATTCTTGGGGAGAGCGATTTCAGGCGAATTGTGACGAAGACTTCTGTCGTTCACGCATAGTCCGATGTGAGCAGACGGACAGTTGTAGCTTATGCTTCGAAAGGAGAGGTAAAGATGGCTGATGTCCAAGTAAGATGCATCACCAAACCGCATCCGCAGAGTCCTCATGAACACATAACCCACATAGGTAACCAGTACGCTAATCCTCCGTGGAAATGGACACGAGAGCAGGTCATCCAAAGTATCGACGCAAGGACAAACACGTTTTACGTGCTCGACCCCGTGTCGGGCAAGCGGTCGGATGTTGGAGTCGTGAGGGAAGCAGGAAAAAACCCGTATCTTCGAACACATGCCGATGGAGACTGGAACAATAACCTCTTATCCCTTCCGCAGTGCCCGTAATTATCGTTTTCGCTTCATCACCGAATCGGGTTTTTCCCCAACCCGGTTCGGGAATCGTGAATCTCCCGTCAAGGCACGTTCTTCTTGCTGCTGGTTTTTTGGTGTTCAACGAAGAAGAAACTCCGAATGAAGCGTATTGCAGAAAACGTGGCCGATGAACTCGTGCGTCGGCCACTGCGTATATTGTCCAGAACTTGGTTTCGTGCATCGACTGAACCTCCGGACCTAGAATGTCCAGCATTCACTCTGGACACCAGAAGCTCTGAATGACAAACTTGCTCTCTCCCCCGAAGTTTAGCTTTTTCGCGAAGTCTCCCGAAGGAGGTTTGTGCGATGAGAGAAATTCGACTGACGCTGAAGGAAATTGCACAACTCATTCAGTTGCAGAAGACCAAGAAGTGGGAGTGGCCAGCAGTCTTCAGCACGAATTCACACGGCTCAATCTGGGCGGGAACGACGTTCAGCCGGACTCCTATCGAAGAACGGGAGGAACTCCGGGATTTGGTGCCTGTTCTGAATCGCATCAGAGATTTGTATCTCGGCCAACGAGAGCAGGGCGGAAGGATATTCATTGACCTTCAGGGAGCGTACTTCAAAAAGAAGACCAATCTGCCTGTTCGATTTGTGAAGTTCGATGCGGACTATCTTCTGAAACACCTCGGAACTGAACTGTGAGAAAGCCGACCATAGTCTGCCACTGCGATTGGAGCAAGCCCGCGAAAAAGCGATGGCTTGCCAAGGCCGTCCTAAACAGTGACGGTCGCTACACAGCTTACGCCCCAGAACGTGTCGGTATCCCCGGCGCTCTTTTGTCAGAGCTTCAGGCCGAGTCTGGAAGCCGTTGCCGCGTGTTCGTCGGATTCGACTTTGCAATTGGTGTTCCAGTGAGCTACGCAGAACGAGTCGGGGCAGCGGCATTCCGGGATTTCCTTCTCATGCTTGGCGAAGACAACTGGAAAGAGTTCTTCTGTCTACCATCGCGGCGTCCATCGAAGACGCCATGAAAACCGGGAAAGCCGCCGACGTCCGCCGACCATGCTTAGAATTCCTCGAACGGGCGGCGGAGTTCTACAAAGTTCCGCCTTGCGCCATCCGTGTGCTTGCCGCTCGACCGCTGCGGGTGCGGGAGCACTGGACATCTGAATTGTTTGGCGACTATGACCCGAGCACAATGAACATCCGCCTGTGGATGAGGACGGCGGTGCGGAAGGAAGTCACCTCGTTCGGAACGTTCCTCAGCACGCTCTGCCATGAGTTCTGCCATCATCTCGATTTCCACCTCTTCAAGTTCGAGGACTAATGGCATACACGCGGATTCTATGAACGGACGGCGGTGCTGTATCACCACGCGAAGGGGACACCGTTGAAGAAGCTGGTATGGGCTCCGGTGTCGGGAGGACGTTGGAGGATTGACTGGCAGAGGACGAGGCGGGGATGAGTGCCTTACCGGGTGCACTTAATTTCCGTGATTTCTTTGCGTTGTCACCGCGAAAAGGCTTTCCTGTATTCATTCCAACGATTTCGTCATCCTCACCACAGGCAACCGTGCTCCGTTCGGAAGTGGTACCTCGAAGCGGTCTGTCACGCTGAATCCATGACGTGTATGCAGAGGTTCGCCCGTCAAGGTCGCCACCAGTTCAAGGCGTGAAAAGCCGGATTCCGTTGCAGCCCCTTCGCACGCCTCCATCAATTTGCTCCCGATGCCTTGTCGCGCATGCGCGGGATGGACGAAGAATGCTCGAATCTTGGCAGGTTCTTGTGCGGGGTCGAGCAGAGTGCTGTCCTTTACGGGAGTATCGTCGCTGCCGAATGGTGTGGCTCGCTTGCTCCAGCCTCCACAGCCGATAATGGCTCCGCTTTTCTCGGCGACGAAGTATGTTCCGTCCCGCATTAGCTGTCGGTCCACACCAAACACGGTGCCGAGAGCACCCTCAATCTGCTGCGGCGTGTAATCGGATTTTTGCAACTCACGAACTGACTGAGGGATAAGCTGCTCCAGTGCCGGAGTGTCTTCTAGTACCGCTTTTCGGATAGTGACGCTCATTACCCGAATCCAATCAGGACTAGCCTTTACAGGCTTCAACATGTCCGCGTTCGCTTTGCCATAACCGGATGGCACGCTCGCTGGTGCTGACAACAAAGTTGGATTGCATCGCGGTGAAACAGGTGATGACGAAAACGGAGCCAGTACCGAGCTAAAGCAGAGTGTCTTGTGTAGAAATGTGTAGAAAAATGAGCCCCAGAACGGTTAGTTGGGGAGAATTTGGCTACTTTGGAGAAAGAAGAGAATTCGCGGAAGGTCTTGTGAATGAATAATTTGCAGTATTTACGCGGGGGCTATTGACTTGCTGGCGGAGAGAGGGGGACTCGAACCCCACGTGCTTATGTCAGCAGATTTTATCCCTCCAATTGGGTGACCATCTTTCGTTTGAATGCTGTTTCGGAAAGACGCGCCGCGCTTCTAAGTGAGGACCTGATACTCATTCTCCGGGCCTCCTGGCCCAAAACTTTGGCCGGTATGGCTGTGGCACTGATGGCTGCTGCGCATGTGGCGTTTCCATTGCCGCTGGCATGTTCCTTGTTCCATCTTGCAAGAAACGGCGCTCCAATTCGATTCCGAAGGCAATGCCAATCAACAAGCTAGCAAGAGCGATAGTAGGCAGCCAAACTCTAGCTACATGCCGCTCGATATAGTCCAGAAGCCTATCCACTCGCCGAGATCGCGTCTCAAGTGTTGCTATTAGCAACTCATTCGTTCTTGACACTGACGCAATCATACCGCTCGTCGGATTTCGCAATTTTTCAAGTTCGGCAAGTAGCGATTTCTGTGTGTCCGTCATCTGTGCACAGGCGTTGCCAAGCGCCTGTGCGGTTCCAGACAGACCCGATTGCGCCAGCTGCTGCCGCAGGCTCTCGCTTAGCACCTTGGTGATCTGCAGTGGGTTGAGCCCAGCCTCCAGATCTTCCGGAAGATGCGAGATCCGCGAGTCCAGCCTCCCAACGTAGTCATGCATCCGGGTGTCGACTTCGTCTACATGAGACAGAGTGGAACGCAATAGTTCTTCAAATTGCTTTCTCTCGTTTGCGATCTCCGCAGGGGTCTGTCGCGTCAGCAGCGTGAGTATGCCCATCGCTTGAAGGATGCGCAGCATCTCGTCGTTCGGGCCGAGAGTCTGCATGTGCGCCAACACACGAAAGTACTCGGCCCGCCGCTTTGATGGCACCAACTCCGCCAATTCGTCGAATAGCGATTGCTCTCCCGGCTCTGGCGACATCCAGGGGAAGGTCCCCTGTTGCTCCGTCATGGAAGTAAGACCGCCTTCGCACGGTCGAACTCGGCGAAGAGCTTTCGCCGGTAGCTCTGGGCGCGCATGACAAGCGATGCACGTTTCAACTCCTCCACCGACGTCTCGCGTACCGCGATCTGTCCCAGGCTCACGCCATACTGCCGGGCTGGGTTTTCCAACTCCGCCAGACGAAACTCCATCGGGATTACAACCGGACTAAATGCTTCGCGAAACTGGATTGCCTGTTCGGACAGCTCCCAGTAACTGAAGTCGGGCTGTGGGCTGGTGGCGTTTCGCACGACCACATAGTCGACCCGGTCTTGCAATCGATTCGCCCACGACAGCACGCTTTCCACACTCGCCGGGTCGGGTGTCACGATGCCAACTGCCGTGAACAACACGCCCGCTGCGGCAACGTCCTCATACATCGCATCGAACCAGTCGGAAGCCACTTGTCCTGCCCCAGCACCCATGTCTGCGAGGATGATTGGCGCACCGCCTTCGATCTTGTCTACGAACACGTCGAGTCCTGCGGGAGTATGAATCTGAACCTTCTCGGCGGAGCCTGAAAAGTAGTGTTTCAGGGAGCCGCGTACTTTGTTCTCCGTATCAAGATCCAGCAGGGAACAGGCGATCTGGTTTTGTTGAAACCACTCGGCCAGCGCGACCATGAAACCGGTCTTGCCGACTCCGCCCTTGCCGCCCATCGTGAAGACAACACGCTTTGCGTCTGTGCTCACCGCTCACTTCCCGAGGCGAGTTTCAGGGGCTCGCTTTCCTGGAAGCTGAAGCGCCGCTTCTTCTTCTCCGTGGACACTGGTTTACCTTTGAATGCAGTGATACGTCCCGAAACGCTATCGGCCACCGATGCCGCCGTTTCTTCTGATTCCGGCGACGGCAGTTCAAACTGTGTCAGTTTGCGATGCTTTGCCCGCACCTTGATGAAGGAATGGATAGTGCTCGGTGCGACAGGCACTCCGAGCTGATCGCGCAGTACGCGCGCGAGTTCACGATAGGTGAGGCCCTTCCGCCGCATCTTGCGAATAAACTCGCGATGAAATTCCAGCTTCGATCTTGGCGGTTTGTTCGGTTGAGAATCGGCAATTTGCTGAAGTCTTGAGTCCATCATTCTGCCTCCGCAGCGGCAAATTCATCCCCGCAGGCAATCAACATAAGGCAGAGTCGAACAGCCCAGTCATGCTTTCTCAAACGCAGCTATGCGCTGAAGTTATGGCAGGGAATCAACTACCACCCCGTCTTCTGGACACCGTCCAAATTCCTCGTTGACTGTCTCGAAATAAACAGGCATATGTGTCCGACAGATGAGTTTTTATTCCAGCCGCGAAGCCGCCGACAGATTGGGCATTCACCTTCGCACCCTGGAACGCTATATCGCTGGGAGGAAGATTCCGTACCCGCAGATCCAACAACTCGGCGGCGTCCGATTCCGGCTTTGGTCAGATGAAGATGTCGAAATGATTCGGCAACTGTTGCCGACGATCAGGAATGTGAGGAGGAAAAGAAAGCAATCGAACACACAGGGTAATTGACGAACATCCAGATCAATAGCTAAGCGGGACATGCCGGTGTTAGAGCACCGACACGCCCCTAACCAACGTGCCTAAAAAGGAGGCAACGATGGCTACACACGAAAATACTTCGATCCTGTCCGCGAAGCAATCCGGATTCTTACAATCCACAACTCGGCAGTTCCGCATCAACCATCCTCCAGCCGCATTTCTTACCAGTCTCGCCACCATCGAATTTGGGGCGAGTCTCGACTCTCCCTGCCTCGAGAAATCAGCTACGTACAGGAGCGAAGGGCGATGACTGCCCGCAAGCGCGCTCCGATGTCCGCACCAGAGCCACCTCGGGACGGTGTGATCCGCTGCACCAGCGAAGTTCGTGGCAAGCAGGTGAGGTCCATCTACGTGAGCGGCGTCGATGAATTCAACGTCGTCAATATCGACTTTACCGATGGCACGGCACTGACGGTCCAGATCGTCCCCGCAGCCAAACTGAAGGTCGAACTGAATGATTGGACCACTGGTGACGGAAACCTGCTCAAGAAATGGCCTGTCATTACCACTCGCTGAGGAGGCGGAACTCTGATGGCTAAGGAAAAGGCAAAGAAGTACACCGGCCCCAAGCGGTACGTCGAGTACAAGGAGGCCGAGGGCCGCACCGTTCAATTCGTGCGCTACTGGCATTCACCCCGCGACGGACAGGCCGTGGTCATTCAGTTCACCGACGGCACGAGGATTCACCTTGGTCTTGAGCCGGTGCTCCGCGTTCAGACCGAAATCAGCATTCTTCGCGAAGGCGATCTCGATGATGTTCAAGAATATCCGCCGATTTTGGGAGCACCTATTCCATGAGACGCAACGAGAAGCTTACTGAACGAACACGACTGGAGAGCGGCGACGAGGAGGACGCAATGGCGAAGAGCGGAAAGAAGGAAAACGCCAAGTTTCGGCCAGGGACCCACGGTGGCTGTGAAGCGTTGCTGTACGAGTTTCGCGAAGGAGCGCCATCAGACTTCACCGATG
>WNGR01000254.1_pt1 | contig 56198 bp, 65 predicted proteins | sample 5407581 | NCBI WGS metagenome assembly WNGR01 (sample SAMN13153383, study PRJNA577476) | soil metagenome | isolation source: 80 cm soil or saprolite under Garry oak tree replicate 2 | place: USA:California | collected 2016-06-15 | reverse complement strand
CGTTCCGCGGCGACCACTACGAGCTGGCCGACGCGCCCGCGCTGCCCAAGCCGGTACAGCGGCCCGGCCCGCCGGTCATCATCGGCGGCCGTGGACCGAAGCGCACCCCGGAACTGGCCGCGCGGTTCGCCGCCGAGTACAACGTCCCGTTCACCTCGGTCGCCAACACCGCCCGCCAGTACGAGCTGGTTCTGGATGCGTGTGCCCGACTGGGGCGCGCGGCCCCGCCGACCTTCTCCGCCGGCCTGCTGGTCTACTGTGGACGCTCGCCGGCCGAGATCGCGCACCGGGCCCGCACCCGGCACCAGAAGAGCGCCCTGCCGCCCGAGGACGCCCTCGTCGGCTCGCCCGCCCAGGTCGTCGACCGGATCGGCGAGTTCGCGGCGATCGGCGCCGAGGTGCTCTACCTCCGACTGGACCTCCACGATCTCGATCATGTGACATTGATCGCGTCGGAGGTACTGCCTCAGCTGTGAGGGAGCGAGCGGGAGCGGCGCGGCGTCGTCTGGACTGAGGAGCGAAGCGACGAGGGAAGACGACGCTTAACAGCGCCGCGAAGCGAGCGAACGGGGCGGTACTGAGGGAGCGAGCGGGAGCGGCGCGGCGTCGTCTGGACCGACGAGTGCCCCGACGCGGGCGGCGTCTGGACTGAGGAGCGCAGCGACGAGGGAAGACGTCGCCTAAGGAGCGTCGGGGCCGCGCGAGCAGAGCGAGCGCCAAAGTTACAGCGACGAGGGAAGACGACGCTTAACAGCGCCGCGAAGCGAGCGAACGGGGCAGCTGTGAGGGAGCGAGCGGGAGCGGCGCGGCTGTCGTCTGGACTGACGAGCGAAGCGAGCGAACGGGGCAGTGCTGTCCCGATGGTGGGTCGCGCCCGGCCCGGCCGCCTCGTAGGCTGGCCGGCATGGCGGTACGGACCGGCATTGGGCTGCGGACCTGGGCAAACACGCTGGGCGTTACGGTCGGGGCGGGCGTGCTCGCGGGCGCCGGCCAGCTCGGCATCGGGTACGGGCTGGGCATCGTGCGCTGGGACCGGGACTTCCCGACCCCGGGACCCTGGCATGCGCAGCTCACCTGGGTCGCGTTCCTCACCAGCGTGGCGGTCATCGCGGGCGGGTACGCCGGCTCGTGGTTCGCCCGGCACAACCGGGTGGAGCCCACGTTGGCGGTACGGGTCGGGCTGGCGCTCGCCGCCGCGCTGGGCGCGCTGGTGGTGCTGCCCCTGGTGATCCGGCCGGCCGGGAGCAGCCATCCGCCCGAGGCGGGCGACCCGCGCCTGGTCGCCGCCCTCACCGTGGTCGCCGGCCTGCTGATCGGCATCATCGCCGCGTTCGCCGGGCTGTCGGTACCGGCGGTCTCCGGCAGCATCGTCACGACCGTGCTCTGGCTGTGGATCGTCGCGCTCATCTCGGCCGCCTCCTCCCTGGGCGGCGGCGCGTCCTGGGCAACCGCCCGGCTCGGCCTGCTGCCCGCCGGCGGCATCTGGGTACCGTTGACCCTGCTCGTCCCCGCCGCCCTCATCTCGCTCGGCGTGGCCGGAATCGCCCGGTTCGGCGGAAGCGACGCCTGGGCGGTCGGCGTGTGCGGGGCGGCCGGACCCGCCCTGGTCGGCCTCGCCTACCTCATCGCCGGGCCGAGTGGGGGCAGCGACCGTACCGCGTACAGCAGCGCGCTGTTCGCGATCCTCGCCGGGGTCGCGGTGTCGGTCGCCGTCGCGGTGGTACGCCGCCGGCCGGCTCGACCTGCAGCGGAAACGGCGACGGCGCCACCCGCCGAGGCACTTACCGAAGATCTTGGACGTTTGCACCCCCTGGAGGGGGTGCAGGAGTCCAAGATCTCGACTCCCGAGGCGCTAGAACCGCCCGCCGAGCCCGAACCGACCCCGACCCCCGAACCGGCGGCCGAGGCGAAGCCACCGGCCCAGCCCGAGCCACCGGCCCAGCTCGAGCCGGCAGCCAAGGCCGAGGCCCAGCCCGAGCCACCGACCCAGCCCGAGCCGGCAGCCAAGGCCGAGCCACCGACCCAGCCCGAGCCGGCAGCCAAAGCCGAGGCCCAGCCCAAGGCCACAGCCAAGGCCCAGCCCAAGGCTGAGGCCCGGCCCGAGGCCCGGCCGGAGGCCCGGCCGGAAGCCGAGCCGGCGGCGGAGACCGAGCCGGCCTCGCAGCCGGCACCGGCGGCAGCCGAGCCGGCGCCCAAGGAGCGCACCGGCCAGGGTATCAAGGTGCCCGGGCTCGGCCGGCGCAGCCGCCGCCGCGCCGAGACGCCGGTACCGGCTGCGGAGACCGACAGCCACCTCGACTGGGTCAAAGGGCTGCGCGCGGAGGAGACACCGGCCCGGGTCGGCGGCAACGCAAACCCCCGCCACGCCAAAGCGGCCGACCCGCCACCGGCCACCGAGGACGAGGGTTAGCGGTACACCTCCCCGCCGGAGGCCACGAACTCCGCGGACTTCTCCGTCATGCCGACTGCGACCGCCTCGTCGAGGCTCACGCCGTGGTCGGCGGCGTACCGCTGGAGATCCTGAGTGATCTTCATCGAGCAGAACTTGGGGCCGCACATCGAGCAGAAATGGGCGGTCTTGGCAGGCGCCGCCGGCAGCGTCTCGTCGTGGAACGAGCGCGCGGTGTCCGGGTCCAGCGCGAGGTTGAACTGGTCCTCCCAGCGGAACTCGAACCGCGCCTTGGACAGCGCGTCGTCCCAGGCCTGCGCGCCCGGGTGTCCCTTCGCGAGGTCGGCCGCATGTGCCGCGATCTTGTACGCGATCACGCCGGCCTTGACGTCCTCCCGGTCGGGCAGCCCGAGGTGCTCCTTCGGCGTGACGTAGCAGAGCATCGCGGTGCCGTACATCGCGATCATCGCGGCGCCGATCGCCGAGGTGATGTGGTCGTACCCGGGCGCGATGTCCGTCGTCAGCGGACCGAGTGTGTAGAACGGCGCCTCGTGGCACCACTCCTGTTGCAGGTCCACGTTCTCCTTGATCTTGTGCATGGGTACGTGGCCGGGGCCTTCGATCATCGTCTGAACGTCGTACCGCCACGCCACCTTCGTCAGCTCACCCAGCGTTTTCAGCTCGGCCAGCTGCGCCCCGTCGTTGGCGTCCGCGACCGAACCCGGCCGCAGCCCGTCGCCGAGCGAGAACGTGATGTCGTACCGCGCGAAGATCTCGCACAGCTCCGCGAAGTGCGTGTACAGGAAGTTCTCCTGGTGGTGCGCAAGGCACCAGGCGGCCAGCAGCGAACCGCCACGCGAGACGATCCCGGTCACCCGGTTCACCGCGAGCGGCACGTACCGCAGCAGCACCCCCGCGTGTACCGTCATGTAGTCCACGCCCTGTTCGGCCTGCTCGACGACGGTGTCCCGGTACACCTCCCAGGACAGTCGGGTCGGGTCCCCGCCGACCTTCTCCAGCGCCTGGTAGATCGGTACCGTGCCGATCGGTACCGGCGAGTTGCGCAGGATCGCCTCGCGGGTCTCGTGGATCCGCCTCCCCGTCGACAGGTCCATCACCGTGTCAGCGCCCCACCGGGTGGCCCACCGAAGCTTCGCGACCTCTTCGTCCACAGTGGACGTCACGGCCGAGGTACCGATGTTCGCGTTCACCTTGACCAGGAACCGCTTGCCGATGATCATCGGCTCGCACTCGGGGTGGTTGGCATTGACGGGCAGCACCGCCCGGCCGGCGGCCAGCTCGTCGAGGACCAGCGACACCGGTACGCCCTCGCGCAGCGCCACATATTCCATCTCCGGAGTCACCACGCCGGCCCGGGCGAACTTCAGCTGCGTACCCGTGCTCCGCTCGGCCAGCCACGGTGCCCGTACCGCGGGCGGTGGCGACTGCGCCGGTCCGGCCGTGTCGTAGAGCCGGACCGCTGGGTTGTCCCCGGACAGGGCAACCTCCCGGAACGGCACCCGGATATCCGGCCGCGAGCCTTGCACGTACACCCTCATGAGGTTGCCTTCCCTAGATCCCGAAATGGTTGAGCGGCCCGGCACCGCCGCCCAGTTGCCAGTCCGCGGCCGCGCGCAGCGCCCGCGTCACGTACTCCTTCGCCGCCACCAGCGCGTCCGGTACCCCGTCACCGAGCGCAAGCCGCGCGGCGATCGCAGCCGAGAACGTGCACCCGGTACCGTGCGTGTTGCGCGTGGCCACCCGCGGCGCGTGCAGGAACCGCGCGCCGGCCGGCGTCCACATCGCGTCGATCGCCTCGTCCCCGGCCGCGTCGCCGCCGGTGACCACGACGTACTTCGCGCCCTCGGCGGCCAGTTGCGCGGCGGCGCCGGCCATGTCGGCCGGGCTGGCGACCGGCCAGCCGACCAGCGCGGAGGCCTCGTCCAGGTTGGGCGTGATGACGGCCGCGTAAGGCAGCAGCCGCTTCACCGCCGCGGTCACCCCGAGCCGGAACCCGCTGCTGGACGACAGCACCGGATCGAGTACGAGGTTGGGCAGCGCCCCCTCGCGCGCCTTGGCGGCGACCACCCCCGCGATCTCCGCGGTCGCCAGCATCCCCACCTTGACGGCGGCCAACCGGAAGTCCGACAGCACCGCGGCAAGCTGCGTACCGACGACCGTCGCCGGTACCGCGAACACGTCGTCGACGCCGTGGGTGTTCTGCGATGTCACCGCCGTGACGACCGAGGCGCCGTACAGCCGGTACGCGGCGAACGTCTTCAGGTCGGCCTGGATCCCGGCGCCCGCCGTGGGGTCCGAACCCGCGATCGTCAGCGCGACGAGCGGTGTCACGCGCCCACCTCCGCCACGAGAGCGGCTACCACCGCGGCCGGGTCGGATGCGCGCATGACGGCACCCATCACCGCCACACCGGCGGCACCGGCCGCGACGCACGCCGCGGCGTCAGCAGGCCTGGTCACCCCGCCGAGCGCGTAAACGGGCCTGGAAGCCGAGCCGGCCAACGCCGCGAGCCCCGACACACCCAGCGCCGGCCCGTACCCCGGCTTGGATTCCGTCGCGAAGACCGGTGACAGCGTCGCATAGTCCTCTGTGGACAGTCGCGCCAGCTCATCGGCGTTATGGCAGGACCGGCCCACCAGTGCCACGGATGGCGCGCCGTCGAAGGCGCCGAGATGCACGGCGTCGCCGGCCAACGGATCCGGCCCGGCCACGATCAGCCGCCCGCCGACCTGGGCCAGGATTTCCCGCAGCGCGGCCGCGAGTGACAACCGCTGCGCGTGCGGCAGATCCTTCTCCCGCAACACCACCGACCGCGCTCCGCCGGCGACCGCCGCCGCGATCACGTCGGTCAGCGGCCGGTCGGCCTGGCGCCGGTCGGTCAGTACCAGTACCGTCACAGCTCCGCCCGCCCTTCGTCCACAGTGGACGCCAGGGCGTGGAACCGCTTCGGGATCCGGCCCGCGGTATAGGCCAGCCGGCCGGCCTCGACGGCAAGGCGCATCGCGGACGCCATCCGGGCCGGCTCGACCGCCCGGGTCACGGCGCTCGCGACCAGTACCGCATCGCAGCCCAGCTCCATCGCGAGAGCCGCGTCCGACGCGGTACCGATGCCGGCGTCGAGGATCACCGGCACGTCCACGACTTCGCGGATCAGCGAGATGTGGTGCGGGTTGCCGATGCCGAGGCCGGAACCGATCGGGGCGCCGGCCGGCATGACCGCCGCGCAGCCGAGGTCGGCCAGGCGCCGGGCCAGTACCGGATCGTCGTTCGTGTACGGCAGCACGGTGAACCCGTCGGCCACCAGCTTCTCCGCCGCCGATACCAGCTCCACGGCGTCGGGCAGCAGGGTGCGCTCGTCGCCGATCACCTCCAGTTTCACCCAGTCGGTACCGAACGCCTCCCGGGCCAGGTGCGCCGTGGTGACCGCGTCGGTCGCGGTGTGGCAGCCGGCTGTGTTGGGCAGCACCGCCACCCCGCACCGATCGAGCACCCCGAGCAGCCCGGCAGCGCCACCCGCCGGATCGACCCGGCGCAGCGCGACGGTCACCACCTCGGTACCGGCGGCCACGATCGCCTCCTCTAGCACCCGCAGGCTTGCCACTCCGCCGGTACCCAGGATCAGCCGCGAGGTCAGCTCCCGACCGCCCAGCCGGAACATGGCATCACCCTCCCTGCGTCGCGGTCAGGACCTCGACCCGGTCGCCCTCGGCCAGCCCCGTCCGGGACCATGCCGAGCGGGGTACCACGGCGCCACCCCGGGCCACCGCGACACCGCGCGGCTCGACCGCACCGGTCAGCGCGCGCACCACGTCCGCGACCGTGGCGCCCTCGGCCATCGTCGCGGGCTTCCCGTTCACGGTGACGTTCATCCTGTGCGATCCCCGAACCGCTCCGGCCCGAACGGCTTGACCAGCTCGACATCGGGGCCGCCGGTCACCAGGTCGGCGACGGCGGCCGCGGTGACCGGGGCGAGCAGCACGCCGTTGCGGTAGTGGCCGGTCGCGACCAGCACGCCGGGTCGCAGCTCGCCGATGATCGGCGCGTTGTCGGGCGTACCGGGCCGGAAGCCGGCCTGGGTCTCGGTCAGCTCGTCCTCGGCGAGGTCCGGTACCAGCTCGATCGCCGACCGCAGCAGGTCCAGCACGGCACCGGCGGTGACGGCTCCGTCGAGCCGCTCCTCGCTCGTGGCGCCGACGACCACCTCCCCGTCCGCGCGGGGTACCAGATACACCGAGCGCCCGTCCAGGTACCCCCGGATGACCGTGCGGAGCGCGACCGGACCGCGCAGCCGGACCAGCTGGCCCTTGACCGGCCGCACCGGCAGGCCGGTCAGCCCCGCGCTGGCGCAACCGGCGGCGACCACGACGACATCGACGTCCACTGTGGACAGGTCGGCGACCGGCCGGCGCTCGATGCGAACGATGGAGGACAGGGCTCGCACCACCAGCCGCGGATCCACCTGGCGGTCCTCGGCCACGAAGGCGCCGCCGCGCAGCCGGGGAGCCAGGCGGGGCTCGCGTCTGCGCAGTTCGCTGGCCGGCAGCGGCTCCGGTGTCAGGCCCAACGACGCCTGCCAGCGCAGCAGCCGGGTCAGCTCGGCCAGGTCGTCCTCGGTCCGGGCGACCAGCAGCGTGCCGTCTGTCCGGTACCCGACGTCGAGCCCCGTCGCCGCGGCCAGTTCGGCGGCGAACGCCGGCCACCGGCGCGCCGACTCCCGCATCAGCGCGACGAGGTCGGCCTCGCCGAAGTACGCCTCGCCGACTGGGGCCAGCATGCCCGCCGCGACGTGCGAGGCGCCGCGGCCCGGGTCCGGGTCGTACACGGTGACCGCGCAGCCCCGCGCAGCCAACCGCCAGGCGATGGACAGCCCGATGACGCCACCGCCGATAACCGCTATCCGCGTCATGCGGGCTCCGCCACGGGAAGGGCGGCCAGCAGTTCCGCGGCGGCGGCAGCCGGGTCGGGCGCGTCGCTGACCGCGGTGACCACGGCGACGCCGTAGGCGCCGGCCGCGAGCAGCTCCGGTACCCGGACGGCGGTGACCGCCCCGATCGCGATGACCGGTACCGTCACGGCCGCCGCGACCGCCCCGATGCCGGCTGCGCCGATCGGGTCCGGCAGCCCCTCCTTGGTCTGCGTCGCGAAAGCCGGCCCGACGCCAAGGTAGGTCGCGCCCGCGGCGACCGCGGCCCGCGCGGCCACCGGATCCCTGGCGGTGGCGCCGAGGATCGCGTCGGGACCGAGTACCCGCCGGGCGGCCGCGACGGGGAGGTCGTCGCCGCCGACATGCCCGCCGTCCGCGCTGACCGCGAGCGCGATGTGCAGCCGGTCGTTGATGAGGCAGATGGCGCCGGCCTCCCGGCACAGCTCGGCGATGATCGTGCTGAGGTGGTAGGCGCCGAGGTCGGAGATGTGGTCGGGTACCCGGACCTGGACGACCGGTACCCCGACCGACAGCGCCGCGCGCACCACGGCAACGGGGTCGCGGTCGCGGCGGACGTCGGTCACGAGGTGCAGCCGACCCAGCGGGCGGGCAGCGCAGCTCGTCGGAGCGGCCACCGTCCGGCGCTCGTCAGCCATCGACACTCCTCCCTGCGCCGGCATTACCCGGATCAGGTGCGACGGTCGGGGGCGCCACAGCCCCCCTCTCAGCCCGGTGCTCCGGGCTCCCGTGGGTCACATCCTCCGTACCGTATGCGAACCGCCCGGCCGGTCGCAACCGGCACCGCCCTGCCCGCTACATCGCTGACCAGACCGCCTCCGGCGTCTCGACCACCCCGCCGTCCTTCTGGAACACCACGAACCGGTCGAACGAGCGGGTGAACCAGCGGTCGTGGGTAACCGCGATCACCGTCCCCTCGAAGTCGGCGAGCCCTGCCTCCAGCGCCTCCGCCGAGGCGAGGTCGAGGTTGTCGGTCGGCTCGTCGAGCAGCAGCAGCGTCGCCCCGCCCAGCTCCAGCAGCAGCACCAGGAACCGGGCCTGCTGCCCGCCGGAGAGGGTACCGAACCGCTGGTCGCCCTGCCCCGCCAGCTCGTACCGGTTGAGCACCTTCATCGCCGAGTGCCGGTCCATCCCGGCCCGGTGCTCGTCACCGCGCCAGAGGATGTCGACCAGCGTGCGGTCCACGAGGTCGGGCCGGTCGTGGGTCTGCGAGAAGTGGCCGGGCCGGACCCGGGCACCGAGGCGCGCCGACCCGGACGCGGCCACCGGTGCGACCCCCGCCGCGCAGCTCGTCGGAGCGGCGGCAGATCGGCGTTCGTCCGACAACGGTGGCGCCGCCGGGTCGGGGTCGGTGCCGCCGAGCGCCAGCAACCGCAGGAAGTGCGACTTGCCGGTACCGTTCGCGCCGAGCACCGCCACCCGGTCGCCGTACCAGATCTCCAGGTCGAACGGGTAGGTCAGCCCGTCGAGCTCGAGCTGTAAGATCATCACGGCGCGCTTGCCCGTGCGCCCGCCGGCCAACCGCATCCGGATGTCCTGGTCCCTGGGCGGCAACGGGGGCGGCCCGGTCTCCTCGAACTTGCGCAGCCGGGTCTGCGCCGCCCGGTAGCGCGACGCCATGTCCGAGTTGTACGCCGCCTTCTGCTTGTACATCAGCATGAGCTGGCGCAGCTTCTCGTGCTCCTCGTCCCAGCGCCGCCGGTTCTCCTCCAGCCGCTCGTGCCGGCCGACCCGGGCCTCGTGCCACGACGCGAACCCGCCCGGGTGTACCCACGCCGAGCCGCCCTCGTCGCGAGCCGGCACCCGGGCCGGATCGGAACGGCGGCGCTCGAGAGTGACCACCCACTCGGCGGTCTGGGCCAGCAGCTCCCGGTCGTGCGAGACGTAGAGCACGGACTTGTCCGACTCGTTCAGCCGCCCTTCCAGCCACCGCTTGGCCGGCACGTCGAGGAAGTTGTCCGGCTCGTCCAGGAGCAGGACCTCATCGGTACCGCGTAACAGCAGCTCCAGCGCGAAACGCTTCTGCTGGCCGCCGGACAGCGTCCGGACCGGCCGCTCGCGGACCTTGTCCCAGGGCAGCCCGAGCGCCGCCACCGCCACGGTGTCGAAGAGCACCTCGGCGTCGTACCCGCCGACTTCGCCCCAGGTGTGCAGCGCGTCGGCGTACCGGAGCTGGGCCTTCTCGTCGGCCGGTGCCGCGTGCAGCGCGGCCTCGACGCCGGCCAGCGCTTCGCCGGCCGCGCGTACCCGCGGTGCGACCAGCGACAGCGCCAGATCGGTCAGCGTCCGTTCGTCCGCGATCATGCCGATGAACTGCCGCATCACCCCGAGCCCACCGGAGCGGGCCACCACGCCCTCGGACACCGGAAGGTCCCCGGCGATCATTCGCAGGAGGGTCGTCTTGCCCGCCCCGTTCGGCCCGACCAGCGCGATCTTGGCGCCCTCGCCGACCCGGAACGAGACGTCCGCGAAGAGCACCCGCCCGTCCGGCAGCGTGTGTGAAACCCCCGCGACGTCGAGGTAACCCATGGGGATGAATTGTCCGGGCTGGTCAGCCCGCCGTCACCCGCAATATGCGGTACCCCTTCTGGGACGCGTACCGCTCCGCTGCCCAGCCGGTCGACGCGAGCCAGGCCCGGAGGGAGTCGGCGCCGAGGTGCCGCCCGACGACGAGCCAGGCGGTACCCCCGGGAGCCAGCCGCGGCAGCCACCGGCCGAGCAGCTCGTGCACCTCGGCTTTGCCGACCCGGATCGGCGGGTTGCTCCAGATCTCGTCAAAACGGACGTCCGGCGGTACCTCGTCCGGCGTGGCCGCGCGCACCCGATCGGTCACACCGAGTGCGGAAGCGTTGACCCGTACCAGCTCCAGCGCGCGGGTGTTCACGTCGACCGCGTACACGAGGACCTGGTCCGACGTGCTCGCCAGCACCATGCTGATCGGGCCGTACCCGCATCCCAGGTCCAGGTACACCCCGCCACGCGGGCCGGGCAGCGGTGCCTTGCGCAGCAGGACCGCGGTACCGGGATCCAGCCGCTGCGCCGAGAAGACGCCGGTCGAGGCGAGCAGGGTGAACTCCCGGCCGGCCACCTGGAAGTCCACCGTGCGGCCACGGTGCGGGGTACCCGGTTCAGCAGTGAAGTAGTGCTCACCAGCCATGGCGGACGGGCCTCCCTTCGGTAACCTGTCGCTCATGACGTACGGTCACGGGCAGCCCCCCAGCGGATGGCCGCCGCCATCCGATCCGGGGCCAGGGCAGCCCGGCCGGCGTCGCGCACCGGACGAGGACGAAACGCCCTCAGGATACGGACCTCCCCCAGGACCCGGCCCGGCAGCCGCACCCGGGCCGGCCGGACCCGGCCCCACCTTCGCGGCTCCGCCCCCGCCTCCGGTGGCGGAGCCGCCGTACCGGCCCCGGCGTGCCCGGCCGGACCCGGGCGGGCTGACCGAGCGCAACGCCCCCCGCCGCGCGGCACCGGACCCCGTCCCCGCCGCGCCGGCCGGAAAGCCGGCGGGCGGCGCACCCGCCGCCCCGAAGCCGCCGCCCGGCTTCAGCCCGTACCCCGGCGGGGTGCCGCCGCTGCCGAGCCAGTGGGGTCCCGGGCCGGACGCCGCGCCCGAGTTCGGCTTACCGGACCACGGCCGCAGCCACGCCCCGCGCGCCACCTCGGGGCGCCGCAGCCGCCGGCCCGGCCGCGGCGGCCGCCGTACCCCGTTCTGGTTGACCGTTGTCGGCGTGCTCGCGGTGGCGGTCCTCGCCGGTGTGTGCGCGGCCGGCGGGTACATCATGTTCACCCATCCCGACGCGACCGGGACCGCCGCCGGGTCGCCGCCAGCGCAGCCGAAGCCGCGCGACATCAGCAGCCGGCAGGCGGATCCCCAACCGCTGAGTGAGGCCGAGCTGTTCCCCGCGCCAACCCTCTCCTCCGGCTATCAGGTGCTGAAAACCCAGGCCGCGGACTGCACGGCGGCAGCGGTGGGCGAGCCGGGCAAGGTGCTCGCGATCGCCGGCTGCGCCCAGATGGTACGGGCGACGCTGGTCTCCGCCGACAAGACGTACGTGGTCACCGCCGGCCTGCTGAACCTCGCCACGCAGGACGGCGCCCAGCAGGCCAACGACGCGCTGCGCACCGCCGTGGGAGTGCAGAAGGGCCGGTTCACCGGGTTCGCCGCGGGCGGGGTCAGCGACATCTTCGCCAAGGCCGCGACCCAGCTCGGCTGGGACGTCCGGGGCCACTTTCTCGGGTACTGCGTGGTCGCGCGGGCGGACGGCAAGCCGCTGGACGGCACCGACCCGGCCGCCAACAAGGTCATCGACGACCTCGTGGAGAAGTACCTCCTCGGCCTCGTGGTCCAGGCCCGGGTGTCCCCACCCAGCCCTACCGCCTCCGCGTCGGCACAGCCGTCACATACGTGAGCGCCGGTTGCGGGTGAATTCGGCCCGCGTCGCGTACTGGCCCGGGTCGTCCGGGTAGGCCACGGCGACCAGGGTCAACCCGTGCGGTGGCGCGACGACCACCTCGCTGGCCCGCTCCGCCCGGGCGAGCAGGCCGCGCGGCCAGGCGACCGGCCGCCGGCCGTCCCCGACCACGAGCAGCGCACCCACCAGGCTGCGTACCATGGCCTGGCAGAACGCGTCGGCCTCGACGGTGGCCACGAGCACCCCGTCCCGCCCGCGCCGCCAGTCCAGCCGGGTCAGCGCCCGGATCGTGGTGCCGTGCTCCTTGCGCTTGCAGTACGCGGCGAAGTCGTGCTCGCCGACCAGCCCAGCGGACGCGGCGGCCAGCGACGGCAGGTCCAGCCGCCGCGGCCACGCCAGGGTGTACCGGGCCTGCAGCGGGTCGGCGCCCCACGGCGCGTCGGTCACCCGGTACTCGTACCGGCGGGACAGCGCGCCGAACCGCGCGTCGAAGGTCGCCGGTACCTCCGTGGCATGGATGACCCGGACGTCCGCGGGCAGCAGCCCAGCCAGCCGGCGGACCAGCGTGCCGCCGAGGGCCGCCCAGGCCGCGGTGCGCACGTCGACGTGACACACCTGCCCGGTCGCATGTACCCCCGTGTCGGTGCGCCCGGCGACGGTCAGCCCCTCGACCGGCCCGAGTACCCGGGTCAGCTCGCCGGCGAGTACCCCGGCCACCGTGCGCCGCTCCGGTTGCGGCGCCCAGCCGGAGAAGTCCGTACCGTCGTAGGCCACGTCCAGCCGGATGCGAACGAGCCCGCCCTCCCGTTCGGGGATGGCGGGCTCGGTCACCGGGATCTTCAGGATTCGCCTGCTTATGACGGGGCACCTTCGGCCGGCTCCTCCGGCGCCTCGGCGGCGGCAGCGCCCGAGTCGGTGTCGGCGGCTTCCGGCTCCTCGGCGGGCTGCGCGGCCTTGCCGGCCCGCGCCGGCTTGACGACGACCTCGTCGTCACCGGCGAGCGCGGCGACCGCCTCGGTCTTGGCGGCCTTGCGGGCGCTGGCCTTGGTGGCCTTGGCCGGCGCGGCCTCGACCAGCTCCTCGACCAGCTCGATGATCGCCATCGGCGCGGCGTCGCCCTTGCGGGGACCCTTCTTCACGATCCGGGTGTACCCGCCGTTGCGGTTGGCGAAGCGCGGCGCGATCTCATCGAACAGCGTGTACACCACGTCCTTGTCCCGGACCACGGTGAGTACCCGCCGGCGCGAGTGCAGGTCACCGCGCTTGGCCTTGGTGATGAGCTGCTCGGCGAGCGGGCGCAGCCGCTTGGCCTTCACCTCGGTGGTGGTGATCCGCCCGTGCCGGAACAGCGATGTGGCGAGGTTCGCCAGCATCAGCCGTTCGTGCGCGGGGCTGCCGCCGAGGCGGGGACCCTTGGTGGGCGTGGGCATCGATGCTCCTCGTTATCCGTGCGGCCGCAGCCGGTCAGAGCTGTTCGGTCTCGCGGTAGTCGTCGGTGTCGTAGTCGACCTCGGAGAAGGTGTCCACGACGTGCGCCGGGTCGAAGGTGGGGGCCGAGTCCTTCAGCCCCAGGCCCATGCCGGCCAGCTTCATCTTGACCTCGTCGATGGACTTCTGCCCGAAGTTCCTTATGTCGAGCAGGTCGGCCTCGGTACGCCCGATCAGCTCGCCGACCGCGTTGATGCCCTCGCGCTTGAGGCAGTTGTACGAGCGGACGGTCAGGTCCAGCTCCTCGATCGGCAGTGCCAGGTCGGCGGCGAGCTGAGCGTCCTGCGGCGACGGGCCGATGTCGATGCCCTCCGCCGTCTCGTCCAGCTCCCGGGCCAGCCCGAACAGCTCCACGAGGGTCGAGCCGGCCGAGGCCAGCGCGGTCCGCGGGGTGATCGAGGGCTTGGTCTCCACGTCGATGATCAGCCGGTCGAAGTCGGTCCGCTGCTCGACACGGGTGGCCTCGACGCGGTAGGTCACCTTCATGACCGGCGAGTAGATCGAGTCGACCGGGATCCGGCCGATCTCCGCGCCGGCCTGCTTGTTCTGCGCCGCGGTGACGTACCCGCGACCGCGCTCGACGGTGAGTTCCATGTCCAGCCGGCCCTTGCCGTTGAGCGTGGCCAGCTTGAGGTCGGGGTTGTGCACCGTGACGCCGGCCGGGGGCTGGATGTCCCCGGCGGTCACGTCGCCGGGGCCCTGCTTGCGCAGGTACATCGAGACCGGCTCGTCGTGCTCGGAGCTGACGCACAGCTCCTTGACGTTCATGACCAGCTCCACCACGTCTTCCTTGACCCCGGGGATCGTGGTGAACTCGTGCAGCACGCCGTCGATCTTGATGCTGGTGACCGCCGCGCCCGGGATGGACGACAGCAGGGTACGCCGCAGGGAGTTCCCGAGCGTGTACCCGAACCCGGGCTCCAGGGGTTCGATGGTGAACTTGGACCGGGTGTCGCTGATCGGCTCCTCGGAGAGGGTCGGCCGCTGGGTGATGAGCACTTGCTGTTCCTCCGTAACGTCGCGCGCCCGCTATATGACGCGCACCGTGATGGTGACGGTTACTTGCTGTAGAGCTCGACGATGAGCTGCTCCTGGACCTGGGTGTCGATGACCTGCCGGGCCGGGAGGATGTGTACCAGGATCTTGAGCTGGCTGGGGATCGCCTCCAGCCACGCCGGTATCGTCTTCGAGCCCGCGTCGGCGGCGGCCACGATGAACGGGGTCAGATCCCGGGACTTCTCCCGTACCTCGACGACGTCGTGCTCGCTGACCCGGTACGACGGGATGTCCACCTTCTTGCCGTTGACCATCAGGTGGCCATGCTTGACCAGCTGCCGGGCCATGTCCCGGGACTTGGCGAAGCCGGCCCGGTAGACCACGTTGTCCAGCCGTGACTCGAGGATCTGCAGCAGGACCTCACCGGTCTTGCCCGGCTTGCGTACGGCCTCGTCGTAGTACCGCTGGAACTGCTTCTCCAGCACGCCGTACACCCGGCGGGCCTTCTGCTTCTCGCGCAGCTGGAGCAGGTACTCGGTCTCCTTCGGCCGGCCGCGGCCGTGCTGGCCGGGCGGGAAGGGACGCGACTCGAACGGGCACTTCGGCCCGTCACACTTGCTGCCCTTGAGGAACAGCTTCATCTTCTCGCGCCGGCAGCGCCGGCAGTCCGGACCGGTGTAACGCGCCATCGTCAGACCCTCCTGCGCTTGGGCGGACGGCACCCGTTGTGCGGCTGCGGGGTGACGTCGGCGATCTGGCCGACCTCCAGCCCGACGGCCTGCAGGGAACGGATGGCGGTCTCCCGGCCGGAGCCCGGGCCCTTCACGAACACGTCGACCTTGCGCATGCCGTGCTCCATCGCCCGGCGCGCGGCAGCCTCCGCGGCCAGCTGCGCGGCGAACGGGGTCGACTTACGCGAACCCTTGAAGCCGACCTGCCCCGCGGACGCCCAGGAGATGACGGCGCCGGTCGGGTCGGTGATCGACACGATCGTGTTGTTGAAGGTGCTCTTGATGTGCGCTTGTCCGTGCGCGACGTTCTTGCGTTCCTTGCGCCGGACCTTCTTGACGGCGGCGCCGGTACGTGCCTTCGGCGGCATATGCTTCTGCGCTCCTAATGCTTACTTCTTGCCCGGCTTCTTCTTGTTGGCCACGACCTTCTTCGGACCCTTGCGCGTGCGCGCGTTGGTCCGGGTCCGCTGGCCGCGTACCGGAAGCCCGCGACGGTGCCGGATGCCCTCGTAGCAGCCGATCTCAACCTTGCGACGGATATCCGCGGCGACCTCGCGGCGCAGGTCGCCCTCTACCTTGAAGTTGGCTTCGATGTAGTCACGGAGCTGAACGATTTCCTCATCGGTCAGGTCCTTGGCCCGCTTTCCGGGATCGACCCCGGTGACGCCGAGCGCCTCGGTGGCGCGGGTGCGACCCACGCCGAAGATGTAGGTGAGCGCGACCTCCATCCGCTTCTCGCGGGGGAGGTCGACGCCGACGAGACGTGCCATTGCTGGGCGCACTCCTCAACTTCACGGAGGTCTGTGCCCGTCCGCCCCGCACTGCCCAGCGCGGGCCCCGGCCTCCGACCGGGGGACGGCCGCGATTCACGTACTGTTCGTCGCGGCTGGACGAGCCTGTCTTGGTGGTACTGCTAGCAGCAGCGCCCGGATCAGCCCTGGCGCTGCTTGTGGCGCGGGTCAACGCAGATGACCATGACCCGGCCGTGCCGGCGGATCACCCGGCATTTGTTGCAGATCCGCTTGACGCTCGGCTTGACCTTCACGAGTTACCTTTTCGGATCGCGTCGACGTCACTTGTACCGGTAGACGATGCGGCCACGGGTGAGGTCGTACGGGGAAAGCTCCACGACGACCCGGTCCTCCGGCAGGATACGGATGTAGTGCTGCCGCATCTTGCCGCTGATGTGCGCCAGGACCTTGTGGCCGTTGGCGAGTTCCACCCGGAACATCGCGTTCGGGAGTGGCTCGATGACCCGGCCCTCAATTTCGATGGCACCGTCTTTTTTGGGCATGTCCTCCGCTACCTGACGTCTGCTTCGATGACAGGCTCACAGATCCATCACGGGCGGTTCATCATAGGCAATGTGCCGCCCGCGCCAGCCGCGGATTCTGTCTCGCCCGCCGAAGCGCGGAACAGGCATGACAGGGTGGACGCTGTGCGCCGAACGGCAAGTCTACGCGTACCGATCGGTAACGGCAAACTGTGCTCTTGGCGCTCGCTCCGCTCGCGCGGCCCCGACGCTCCCCAGGCGACGTCTTCCCTCCTCGCTGCACTCGTCAGTCCAGACGCCACCCGCGTCGGGGCGCTCTTGGCGCTCCTTGGCGTCACCGGTGCCGCCGGCGCTCCCAGCGCTCGTGTCGCCGCTCCCAGCGCTCCCTGCGGCGCTGCCGCTGCCGCTCCTGCTCGGCCTGGGTGGCCCCGTCTGGGTCGCCGGTCGCCACCGCCCCGATGGTCCGGGCCAGCAGGACCGCGCCCCAGGGCCCGGCGACCCAGAACGGCCAGGGGAACCCGTGCGCACCGGTGAGTACCCAGATCGCGAAACAGACGAGACTCGTGGTTACCCAACCGCCCCAGATCACCCACAGCCACGGGTGCCCGTGCCGCACGGGCGGCGCGGCGGGGGTCGCCTGCGGTGGGATCTGCGCCACCTGGGACCGCTCCGGGGGTGCCACCGCCGGCAGGTCGTTCAGCAGCTTGTCCAGCTCGCCGTAGGTACGCGCGGCGTAGGTCTGCTGCAGCCGCTCGTCGTACTCGCCGAGGTCGAGCCGGCCCTCGTTCAACGCGTCGCGGAGCCGGTCGGCCACGTACTGCCGGTCCGAATCGGCCGCCCGCATCTCCTCCCGTCGCTGCGCCACGCTACCCTGCCCCGTCCGCTCGCTTCGCGGCGCTGTTAAGCCTCGTCTTCCCTCCTCGCTTCGCTCGTCAGTCCAGACGACGCCGCGCCGCTCCCACTCGCTGCCTCAACACCGCCCCGTCCGCTCGCTTCGCGGCGCTGTTAAGCGTCGTCTTCCCTCCTCGCTTCGCTCGTCAGTCCAGACGACGCCGCGCCGCTCCCACCCGCTCCCTCAACACCGCCCCGTCCGCTCGCTTCGCGGCGCTGTTAAGCGCCACTCCCGCTCGCTCCCTCTACGAGGATGGCACGCCGGCCGCGGTCGTTACCAGGTCGCCCAAGCGCTCCCGGCCGCCGTCCTCGGCGGTGGTGACCCAGACCCCGTCGGCGAAGAACGCCACGGTGTGCTCGACGTGTACGGCGATCGACCGGTCCCGCGTGATCACCGTCCAGCCATCGGCGAGCTCGGCGGTGTCCGGCGAGCCGAGCGTGAGCATCGGCTCGATCGCCAGCGCCAGCCCGGGTACCAGCCGGGGGCCCTTGCCCGGCCGGCCGTAGTTGAGCACGTGCGGGTCCTGGTGCATCTCGGTACCGATGCCGTGGCCGCCGTACCCCCGCACGATGCCGTACCGGCCGGCCTTGCGGATCGCCGACTCGATCGCGTACGAGATGTCGGTCAGCCGACCCCGGCCGGAGCGCAGCGCGCGGGCGCCGGCGGTGATCCCGGCCCACATCGCGTCCCGCGCGACCCCGATCATCCGATCGATCTTCGGGTCGATCGGCCCGACGCCGACGGTCACCGCCGCGTCGCCGTGCCAGCCGTCGACGATCGCCCCGCAGTCGAGCGAGATCACGTCGCTCTCCCGCAGCACCTGCCTGGGCGACGGGATCGCGTGCACGATCTGCTCGTTGACGCTCGCGCAGATCGAGGCCGGATAGCCGTGGTACCCCTTGAACGAGGGCACCGCCCCGGCGGCCCGGATGGTCTCCTCCGCGAGCGCGTCGAGGTCGCCGGTACTGACCCCGGGCGCGACCGCGTCGGCGAGCCGGGCCAGCGTGGCGGCGACCACGAGGCCGGCGTCACGCATCCTGGTCAGCTGCTCGGGCGTCTTGTACTCGATGTCGAGACTGGTCGTGCGCACGCTATCCACCGTACGAGCGCAGCGCGTCGATTGCCCGTACCGTCACATCCTCGACTGGACCGGTCGCATCGATGCCCACCAGCTTGCCCTGCGCGCCGTAGTAGTCGACCAGCGGCGCGGTCTTCTCCGAGTACTCGCGCAGCCGCTTCGAGATGACATCGGGCTTGTCGTCGTCGCGCTGGTACAGCTCGCCGCCGCAGCGGTCGCAGACGTCCGGCCGGCTGGGCGCCTCGAACTCGACGTGCCAGATCTTGCCGCAGCCCCGGCACTGGCGCCGCCCGGACAGCCGCCGGATCACCTCGTCGTCGTCGACGACCAGCTCCATCACGAGGTCGAGCTGGGTACCCAGGTCGGCGAGCAGCTTGTCCAGCGCGACCGCCTGCGGAACCGTGCGCGGGAAGCCGTCGAGCAGGAACCCGTCGGCGGCGTCGGGCTCGGCGAGCCGGTCGCGGACCATGTTGATGGTCACCTCGTCCGGTACCAGCTTGCCGTCGTCCATGTACCGCTTGGCCTCGAGCCCGAGCGGGGTGCCCTGCGACACGTTGGCGCGGAAGATGTCGCCGGTGGAAATCTTGGGCGCGGACAGTTGCGCGGCGATGAACTCGGCCTGGGTCCCCTTGCCCGCACCCGGGGGACCCACCAGCACCAGTCGCACTACCTCAGGAACCCTTCATAGTTCCGCTGCATGAGCTGGCTCTCGATCTGCTTCACCGTCTCCAGGCCGACACCGACGATGATCAGTACCGCGGTACCGCCGAAGGGGAAGTTCTGCTTCGTACCGACCATGTTGATGAACAGGTTCGGCAGGATCGCGACGATGCCCAGGTACATGGAGCCGGGCAGGGTGATCCGGCTGAGGATGAAGTCCAGGTACTCCGCGGTCGGCTTGCCGGGCCGGATACCGGGGACGAACCCGCCGTACTTCTTCATGTTGTCCGCGACCTCGGTGGGGTTGAACGTGATCGAGACGTAGAAGTACGTGAAGAAGATGATCAGCACGAAGTAGAGCGCGATGTTGACCGAGCTGCTCTGGTTGACGACGTAGTTGTTGATGAACTTGTAGGCGGCGTTCGGGTGGTTCTGGTCCATCAGCTGCAGCGCGAGCTGGGGGAGGTACAGCAGCGAGGACGCGAAGATCACAGGGATGACACCGGCCTGGTTCACCTTCAGCGGGATGTAGGTCGAGGTGCCGCCGTACATCCGGCGGCCGACCATTCGTTTGGCGTACTGGACGGGTACCCGTCGCTGGGCCTGTTCGATGAAGACCACCGCCGTGATCACGATGATGCCGATGGCGATGATGAACAGGAAGGTCGGCCAGCCCTTGCTGGTCTTGACGCTCCAGCCCTCGGAGGGCAGCCGGGCGGCGATCGAGGTGAAGATCAGGACGGACATGCCGTTGCCGACGCCGCGGTCGGTGATCATCTCACCCAACCACATGATCACACCGGTACCGGCGGTCATCGTGATGACCAGCGTGGCGACGGTGACCCAGTCCGGGATCCTGGTGTGCGGGACGATCGGGTACTGGGTCTGGTCGCACTTGCCGTTGAACAGCTGCCCGGAGCGGGCCAGCGCGACGAACGCCGAAGCCTGGAGGATGGCCAGGCCCAGCGTCAGGTACCGGGTGTACTGGGTGATCTTCGCCTGGCCGGCCTGGCCCTCCTTGCGCAGCGTCTCCAGCCGGGGAATCACCACGGTGAGCAGCTGGAGGATGATGCTGGATGTGATGTAGGGCATGATGCCCAGGGCGAACACCGACAGCTGGAGCAGCGCCCCGCCGGAGAAGAGGTTGAGGAGGGTGAAGACCCCGTTGGTGTCGGACTGGGTGGCCAGGTTGATGCACTGCTTGACGTTCTTGTACGACACCCCCGGGCTCGGCAGCGTCGCGCCGAGCCGGTAGATGGCGATCATCGCGAGCGTGAACAGCAGCTTTTTGCGCAGGTCAGGCGTCTTGAACGCACTGATGAAGGCGGAGAGCACTTTCTTCCTCCTGCGCTAGCGCGGCCGCCAGGTTCAGCGGCACGGTTGACCAGACCAGTGTTACCTAGCTGCGAACGGACTCTAACAGCCCGCTCACCCGTTCGGTGCGACGCAGCCGACACATAGCCGGCCGCTGATGCCGATCGTGGCGCCCTACAGCCGCTACCTGCAACTGAACGGGCGCCACGATCGGGTCGCTTTTCAGATTTCCGTAGCGCTGCCACCGGCTGCGGTGATCTTCTCCTTGGCCGACGCGCTGAACGCGTGCGCCGACACCTGGAGCCGGACCCCGCCCAGCTCGCCGGTACCGAGTACCTTCACCGGCTGGTTCTTGCGGACCGCGCCCGCCTCGGCCAGCTCGTCCGGGCCGATCGCCCCGCCCTCCGGGAACAGCTCGGCCAGCCGCTCCAGGTTGACCACCTGGTACGTGACCTTGAACCGGTTCTTGAAGCCCTTGAGCTTCGGCAGCCGCATGTGGATGGGCATCTGCCCACCCTCGAACGAGGCCGGGATGTTCTTGCGGGCCTTCGACCCCTTGGTACCGCGCCCCGCCGTCTTGCCCTTCGAACCCCCGCCGCGCCCGACCCGGGTCTTGGCGGTCTTGGAACCGGGCGCCGGGCGCAGGTGGTGGACCTTGATCGTCATTACTCGACCTCCTCGACCTTCACGAGGTGGTTCACCGTGAAGATCATGCCCCGGATCTCGGGGCGGTCCTCCTTCACCACCACGTCATTGATCCGCTTGAGCCCCAGCGTGCGCAGCGTCTCCCGCTGGTTGCGCTTGGACCCGATCCCGGACCGGACCTGGGTCACCTTCAACCGTGCCATGCCGTTCACGCCCCCACACCCGCGCGCGCGGCCAGCATGGCGCCGGGCGCGACGTCCTCGACCGGGAGGCCGCGGCGGGCGGCGACCGCCTCCGGGGACTCCAGCATCTTCAGCGCGGCCACCGCGGCGTGCACGATGTTGATCGGGTTGGAGGAGCCGAGGCTCTTGGAAAGCACGTCGTGGATGCCCGCACACTCCAGGACGGCCCGCACCGGGCCGCCGGCGATGACGCCGGTACCGGCGGAGGCCGGCTTGAGCAGGACCACGCCACCGGCGTCCTCGCCCTGCACCGGGTGCGGGATCGAGGCCGCGATCCGGGGCACCTTGAAGAAGTGCTTCTTGGCCTCCTCGACACCCTTGGCGATGGCGGCCGGCACCTCCTTGGCCTTCCCGTACCCGACGCCGACGGTACCGTCGCCGTCGCCCACCACGACCAGCGCGGTGAAGCTGAACCGGCGACCGCCCTTGACGACCTTGGCGACCCGGTTGATCGTGACGACCCGCTCGAGGTGCGGAGTCTTCTCGGCCGGCGCGTTGCCCCGGCCGCCCTCGCGGCGGTTGTCGCGGCGGCCGCCGCCGCCTTCGGCGCTTCCGGACCCGCCGCCCCTACGCTGCTGTCCTGGCATGAGGTGCGTTTCCCTTCTAGAACTCGAGTCCGGCTTCGCGGGCGGCCTCGGCCAGGGCGGCGATCCGCCCGGCGTACCGGTTGCCGCCACGGTCGAAGACCACTTTGCTGATGCCGGCGGCCTTGGCCCGCTCGGCCAGCAGCGCGCCCACCTTGCGGGAGAGCTCGCTCTTGGCCCCTTCGGTACCCCGGATCGAGCTGTCCAGCGTGGACGCTGAAACAAGGGTACGACCCTGGGCGTCGTCGACGATCTGCGCGACGATGTGCCGCAACGACCGGCTGACCACCAGCCGCGGGCGGGTCGCGGTACCGATGACGTTCTTGCGGACCCGGAAGTGCCGGCGGGCCTTGCCGATCCGCCGCGCGGCTGCGGTACTGCCGCCGCCGTGCCGCTTCAACAGTGTCGCGGTCACTTCTTGCCTGCCTTCCCAGCCTTGCGGCGAATCACTTCGCCCTGGTACTTGACGCCCTTGCCCTTGTAGGGCTCCGGCGGCCGGATCTTGCGGATGTTCGCGGCGACCTCGCCCACCTGCTGCTTGTCGATACCCTCGACGCTGAACACGGTCGGGCGCTCCACCCGGAACGTGATGCCCGTGGGTGGGGTGACCAGCACCGGGTGCGAAAACCCGAGCGCGAACTCCAGGTCGTTGCCCTTGGCCACCACCCGGTACCCGGTACCGGCGATCTCCAGGGTCTTCTTGTACCCCTCGGTGACCCCGACGATCATGTTGGCGACAAGGGTACGGGACAGGCCGTGCAGTTCCCGGGCCCGCCGTTCGTCGTTCGGGCGGACCACGGCCAGCGTGCCGTCGTCGGCCCGCTCGGCCCGGATCGGCTCGGCCAGCGTGTGCTGCAGCTCGCCCTTGGGGCCCTTCACCCGTACCGTCTGGCCGTCGATGTTGACATCGACCCCCGCGGGTACCGGGATCGACCTACGTCCGATGCGCGACATGGTTTCCGCCTCCCGTTACCAGACGAAGGCGAGGACTTCCCCGCCCACCCCTCGCTTGCGGGCCTGCCGGTCGGTCAGCAGCCCCTGTGACGTCGAGATGATCGCGACGCCGAGGCCGCCGAGCACCCGCGGCAGGTCCGGTGCCTTCGCGTACACCCGCAGCCCCGGCTTGGACACCCGCTTGATGCCGGCGAGGCTGCGCTCCCGGCTGGTGCCGTACTTGAGGTCGACGATGAGCGTCTTGCCCACCGTGCCCTCGTCCGGCTCGTGCACCGCCCAAGCGGCGATGTACCCCTCGGACTTGAGGACCTCGGCGATGTTCGCCTTGATCTTCGAGTAGGGCATCGTCACCCGGTCGTGGTACGCCTGGTTGGCGTTGCGCAGACGGGTCAGCATGTCTGCGATCGGATCGGTCATGGTCATTGGTCTGTCAAACCCTTCTCACCGCGGTTCCCGCGCGGGCCTACGGCGAAGATCTATCCGAACATAGTTCCGCCGGCACGTCGTCACGCTGCGGCGGGTGGCTTCGGTGGACAGAACTATGTTCACCACGAAGCCTTGGTCACGCCGGGAAGTTCGCCGCGGTGGGCCATGTCCCGGATGCAGATGCGGCACAGGCCGAACTTGCGGTACACCGCCTTCGGCCGCCCGCAGCGCTGGCAACGGGTGTACGCGCGAACCGAGAACTTCGGCTTCGCGGCCGCCTTGAGGATCAGCGCCTTCTTCGCCATCTCTCAGTTCTCCTTGAAGGGGAAGCCCAGGAGCTTGAGCAGCGCCCGGCCCTCGTCGTCGGTCTGGGCGCTGGTCACCACGGTGATGTCCATGCCCCGGGTACGGTCGATGCGGTCCTGGTCGATCTCGTGGAACACCGACTGCTCGGTGAGGCCGAACGTGTAGTTGCCGTTGCCGTCCAGCTTCCGGCTGTCCAGGCCGCGGAAGTCCCGGATACGCGGCAGCGCGATCGACAGCAGCCGGTCGAGGAACTCCCACATCCGGTCGCCGCGCAGCGTCACCTTCGCGCCGATCGGCATGCCCTCGCGCAGCTTGAACTGCGCGATGGACCGCTTGGCCCGGCGTACCTGCGGCTTCTGCCCGGTGATCGCGGTCAGGTCGCGGACCGCGCCGTCGATGAGCTTCGCGTCCCGGGCCGCTTCGCCGACGCCCATGTTGACGACGATCTTCACCAGCCCGGGTACCTGCATCGGGTTCCCGTACTTGAACTGCTCGCGCAGCGCCGGCACGATCTCGGCGCGGTACCGCTCCTTGAGCCGCGGGATGGTCTTGACTGGTGCGCTCATCACAGGTCCTTACCGGATCGGCGCGCGACGCGGACCTTCTGGCCGTTGTCGTCGTAGCGGTAGCCGACGCGGGTCGCCTTACCGTCGCTGTCGACGACCATCGCGTTGGAGACGTGGATCGGCGCCTCCTGCGTGACGATGCCACCGGTCTTCGCGCCACGCTGGGTGGTGCGGATGCGGGTGTGCTTCTTGACCCGGTTCACGCCTTCGACAAGTACCTTGTCCAGCCTCGGGTAGGCCGCGATGACCTTCCCCTTGGCGCCCTTGTCCTTGCCGGCGATGACGACAACCGTGTCGCCCTTCTTGACCTTCATTCGGCCACCTCCCTTCGGTCGGTGGCCGCATGAAGGCCATGACCGCTGAGCCTGCTGCGCTCGCTTCGCTCGCTCATGGCGTCACATCACCTCCGGCGCCAGCGCGATGATTTTCATGTAGCCCTTCCACCGCAGCTCCCGCCCGACCGGGCCGAAGATACGCGTACCGCGCGGGTCGCCGCCCTCTTTGATGATCACGGCGGCGTTCTCGTCGAACTTGATGTACGAGCCGTCGGTCCGCCGCTTCTCCTTGGCGGTACGGACGACGACCGCCCTGACGACGTCGCCCTTCTTCACGCCGGCGCCCGGAATGGCGTCCTTGACGGTCGCCACGATGACGTCGCCGATGCTCGCGTAGCGTCGGCCGGAGCCACCGAGTACCCGGATGCACAGGATCTCCCGGGCTCCGGTGTTGTCGGCGACGCGCAGTCGCGTCTCCTGCTGGATCACGTCAGTCTCCTATGTCTGCCAGTTCTCCGGCTCGGCCGGAGCTTGGCGGAACAATCACTTGGCCCGTTCGAGGATCTCCACGACGCGCCACCGCTTGGTGGCCGACAGCGGACGAGTCTCCATCAGCAGGACCCGGTCGCCGATGCCGCACTGCTTCTCGTCGTGCGCCTTCAGCTTGCTGGTACGGCGCATCACCTTGCCGTACAGCGGATGCTTCACCTGGTCCTCGACCGCCACCACGACGGTCTTCTCCATCTTGTCGCTGACCACGTAGCCCTCACGGACCTTGCGGCGGTTGCGCTCCTCGCTCATGCTTCAACTACCTCGTCGCTCGGCGCTTCGCTCAGACCCAGCTCGCGCTCCCGCATGATGGTGTAGATCCGGGCGATCTCCCGCCGGATGACCTGCAGCCGCCGGTTGTTGTCCAGCTGGCCGGTGGCGCCCTGTACGCGCAGGTTGAACAGCTCCGCCTTGGACTCGCGCAGCTTCACGACCAGATCCTCGTCGGCCAGCTCGCGCAGTTCGGCGGCCCGGGTACCCGATGCCATCAGACCTCGACCCCCTCGCGCTTGACGATCCGGCACTTCATCGGCAGCTTGTGGATCGCGCGGTGCATCGCCTCGCGGGCGATCTGCTCGTTCGGGAAGGACATCTCAAAGAGAATCCGCCCCGGCTTCACGTTGGCCACCCACCACTCCGGCGAACCCTTACCGGAACCCATCCGGGTTTCCGCCGGCTTCTTCGTGATGGCCTGGTCCGGAAAGATGGTGATCCAGACCTTGCCGCCCCGCCGGATGTGCCGGGTCATGGCGATACGGGCCGCCTCGATCTGCCGGTTGGTCACGTACGCCGGTTCCAGCGCCTGGATGCCGAACTCGCCGAACGCCACCCGGGTACCGCCCTTCGCCGGACCGTGCCGGTCCGGGTGGTGCGGCTTGCGGAAGCCCTTCGGGGGCTTACGCGGCATCAGCATTGGTCAGCCCTCCTGCTGCTCGACCGGTGCCGCCGCAGCGGTTCCGGCTTCGGTGCTCACGCCGGCCGGCTCCGCAGCCACGGCCCGGCCGGCCTCGGCCCGGCCGGCCTCGGTACCGCCGGCGGTCGTGCCCGACGAACCGGAGCGCAGCCGCCGCGCACGGTCGGGCCGCTCGGCCCGCTCGCGGCGCGGCCGCTGCGGACCCGTCTCGGCCGGAGCCTCGCGGCCCGGTACGGCGTCGCCCTTGTAGATCCAGACCTTCACGCCGATGCGGCCGAAGGTGGTACGCGCCTCGAAGAACCCGTACTCGATGTTGGCCCGCAGCGTGTGCAGCGGTACCCGGCCCTCGCGGTAGAACTCCGAGCGGGACATCTCGGCCCCGCCCAGACGCCCGGCGCACTGGACCCGGATGCCCTTGACGATCGGGTTCTTCATCGCCGACTGCATCGACTTGCGCATCGCCCGGCGGAAGCTGACCCGGGACGAGAGCTGCTCGGCGATCGCCTGCGACACCAGCTGCGCGTCGGACTCGGGACTCTTCACCTCGAGGATGTTCAGCTGTATCTGCTTGCCGGTCAGCTTCTCCAGCTCGCCGCGGATCCGGTCGGCCTCGGCGCCCTTACGGCCGATGACGATGCCCGGCCGGGCGGTGTGGATGTCGATGCGCACCCGGTCCCGGGTACGCTCGATGTCCACTTTGGAGATACCGGCGCGCTCCAGACCCTTGGACATCATCTTGCGGATCTTGACATCCTCCGCGATGTAGTCCTTGTACAGCTTGTCGGCGTACCACCGGCTCTTCCAGTCGGTCGAGATGCCGAGCCGGAACCCGTGCGGGTGAACCTTCTGACCCATTACTCGGTCTCCTCCTCGGCGGCTTCGTCCGCCTCCGCGGCCTTGGGTGCCGCTGTCTTCGGTGCATTCTTGGCCAGCGCCGCGGTCTCCTCGGCGACCGTCACCGCCCGGCTCGGCGTCTCCTCGGCGGCCTCGGTCTCCGCCGCCGGAGCGGCTTTCGCCGGCGCGGCCTTCTTGGCGGCCTTCCTACCCGGTACCACCGGGCGGGCCGGCGCCGCCGTCGAGCCGACCGACTCGACCACGATCGTGATGTGGCAGGTGCGCTTGCGGATCCGGTACGCCCGGCCCTGTGCGCGCGGCCGGAACCGCTTCAGCGTCGGGCCCTCGTCCACGTACGCCTCGGCGACCAGCAGCGCATCCGGGTCGAGCCGCTCGTTGTTCTCCGCGTTCGCGATCGCGCTCGCCAGCACCTTGTACACCGGCTCGCTGGCCGCCTGTGGCGCGAACCGGAGCACCGTCAGCGCCTGCTGCGCCGGCAGACCGCGGACGAGGTTGACCACGCGGCGCGCCTTCGTCGCGGAGATGCGAACGTGCCGCGCGACCGCGCGCGCGCCCGGTAGCGCGACGTCGCTCTTGGTTGGCATCGGTGTCCCTGTCCTCTATCCGTTCGTATGACCATTGTTCGGCCTGGCCGTCTCGCCCTTGCCGTCCGCCGTTCGGTGAACCGAACAACGGTCCCGCCTTAGCGGCGGCGGCTCTTCCGGTCGTCCTTCTCGTGACCCCTGAACGTCCGGGTCAGCGCGAACTCACCCAGCTTGTGCCCGACCATCGCCTCGGTGATGAACACCGGTACGTGCTTGCGCCCGTCGTGGACGGCGATGGTGTGCCCGAGCATCTCCGGGATGATCGTCGAACGGCGCGACCAGGTCTTGATGACGTTCTTGGAGTTCCGGTCGTTCTGCACTTCCACCTTCTTGAGCAGGTGGTCGTCGACGAACGGACCCTTCTTCAGGCTGCGGGGCATCTCTCGTCTACCTTCCTCAGCCGCGCTTGCGGTTCGCGTAGCGGCGCCGGACGATCAGTTTGTCGCTGGGCTGCTTGGCCTTGCGGGTACGGCCTTCGGGCTTGCCCTTCGGGTTCACCGGGTGGCGACCACCGGAGGTCTTGCCCTCGCCACCGCCGTGCGGGTGGTCGATCGGGTTCATCGCCACACCGCGGACGCTGGGCCGCTTGCCCTTCCAGCGCATCCGGCCGGCCTTGCCCCAGCTGATGTTCGACTGGTCGGCGTTGCCGATCTCGCCGACGGTGGCCCGGCACTGGACCAGTACCCGCCGGATCTCGCCGGACGGCATCCGCAGCGTCGCGTAGTCGCCTTCCCGGCCGAGCAACTGGATGCCCACGCCGGCCGAGCGGGCCAGCTTCGCGCCACCGCCCGGGCGCAGCTCCACCGCGTGCACGGTGGTACCGACCGGGATGTTGCGCAGCGGCAGGTTGTTGCCGGGCTTGATGTCGGCGCCCACGCCGGACTCCACGCGGTCGCCCTGCTTGAGGTCCTTCGGCGCGATGATGTACCGCTTCTCGCCGTCGGCGTAGTGCAGCAGCGCGATCCGGGCGGTCCGGTTCGGGTCGTACTCGATGTGCGCGACCTTCGCCGGTACGCCGTCCTTGTCGACCCGCTTGAAGTCGACGACCCGGTACTGCCGCTTGTGGCCGCCACCCTGGTGCCGGGTGGTGATCTTGCCATGAGTATTGCGGCCACCCTTGCCGTGCAGCGGAGCCAGCAGCGACTTCTCCGGGGTCGACCGGGTCACCTCGGCGAAGTCGGCGACGCTGGCGCCGCGACGACCCGGGGTGGTCGGCTTGTACTTACGAATAGGCATCTGTCAAACCCCTCAGGCTACCGGGCCGCCGAAGGCCTCGATCCGGTCACCGTCGGCGAGCTTGACGATCGCGCGCTTGGTGTCCTTGCGCTTGCCCCAGCCGGTCCGGGTGCGCTTGCGCTTGCCCTGCCGGTTGAGCGTGTTGACCGTCTCGACACGCACATCGAAGATCTGCTGGATGGCAATCTTGATCGCGGTCTTGTTCGCGTCCGGGTGGACCAGGAACGTGTACCAGTTCTTGTTGAGCTCGCTGTAGCTCTTCTCGGAGATGACCGGCGCGATGATGATGTCGCGCGGATCGGCGACGGTGCTCATTCGCTGTCCTCCTCGGCTTCATCCGCGACGTCGTCTTCCGCAACATCTTCCGTAACATCCTCTTCCGCAACGTCGATCGGCGTCGATGCCACCGGCACGCCGAGGAACTCCTCCAGCGCGTCGCTGGTGAAGACCACCTCGTCGGCGACGAGTATGTCGTAGGTGTTGAGCTGGCTCGCCTCGATCAGGTGCACGGTCGGCAGGTTGCGCAGCGACAGCCAGTTCAGCTCGTCCTCGACGCTCAGCACCACCAGTACCTTGCGGGACTCGGTGATCGCGCTCAGCGCGGCGAGCGCTGCCTTCGTCGAGGGCGTCTCACCGTCCACAAAGGACTCCACCACGTGTACCCGACCCTCGCGCGCCCGGTCGGACAGCGCGCCGCGCAGCGCGGCCGCCTTCATCTTCTTGGGCGTCCGCTGGGTATAGTCGCGCGGGACCGGCCCGTGCACCACGCCACCGCCGGTGAACTGCGGCGCGCGGATCGAACCCTGGCGGGCCCGGCCGGTGCCCTTCTGCTTGTACGGCTTCCTGCCGCCGCCACGCACCTCGCCGCGGGTCTTCGTCTTGTGCGTACCCTGCCGGGCGGCGGCGAGCTGGCCCACCACGACCTGGTGCATCAGCGGAATGTTGGCCTGCACGTTGAACACGTCGTCGGGCAGCTCGACGGTACGCACCGCGGTGCCGTCCGCCGACAACACGTCGACGCTCAGCTCGGAAGGCATGTCACTTTCCGCCCTTCTTCGCCGCCGAGCGGACCAGCACCAGCGAGCCCTTCGGGCCCGGGATGGCGCCCTTGACCAGGATCAGGTTCTGCTCCGGGTCGACCGCTTGGATGGTGAGGTTCTGCACGGTGTACCGGACGTTGCCCATCCGGCCGGGCATCCGTACCCCCTTGAAGACCCGGCCCGGCGTGGCGCACGCGCCGATCGAGCCGGGCGAGCGGTGCTTGCGCTCGACACCGTGGCTCGACTTCAGGCCGTGGAAGCCGTGCCGCTTCATCACGCCCGCGAAGCCCTTGCCCTTGGTCCGCCCGGTGACGTCGACGACCTGGCCGGGCACGAACGTCTCGGCGGTGACCTCCTGGCCCAGCGTGTACTCGCTGGCGTCGGTGGTGCGTAGCTCGACCAGGTGCCTGCGCGGCGCGACGTCCGCCCGCGCGTAGTGGCCGGTGACCGGCTTGTTCACCTTGCGCGGGTCGATCGCGCCGTACGCGAGCTGGACAGCGCTGTAGCCGTCCTTGTCCGGGGTACGGACCTGGGTGACCACGCACGGGCCGGCCTGCACCACGGTGACCGGGACAACCCTGTTGTTGTCCCACACCTGGGTCATGCCGAGCTTGGCGCCCAGGATGCCCTTGACTTGCCTGTCCATTCGTCCGGTCCCTACAGCTTGATCTCGATGTCGACGCCAGCCGGCAGGTCGAGCCGCATGAGCGAGTCGACGGTCTTGGGGGTCGGGTCGATGATGTCGATGAGACGCTTGTGCGTACGCATCTCGAAGTGCTCGCGCGAGTCCTTGTACTTGTGCGGCGAGCGGATCACGCAGTAGCGGTTGATCTCGGTTGGCAGCGGCACCGGGCCGGCGACCTGCGCCCCGGTACGCGTCACCGTCTCCACGATCTTGCGAGCCGAGGAGTCGACGACCTCGTGGTCATAGGCCTTGAGCCGGATGCGGATCTTCTGTCCCGCCATGGTGGCTTCTGTTTCCTTCTCTCGATGCCGCTGTGGTTCGAGCCGGTTTCGGCTCCGCCGACCCCCGCGGTCGGGCGTGTCGCCCGGCCGGACCGGCTCCGACCCACAGGGATCGGACCTGGTCGGGGGCCGTAGCACCCAGGTTTCCCGGGCGCTATGCGGGGGTGGCCAACCGAGGTCAGCCACCCCGCGCTCGACTGTTATTCGGTCCGAACCGCAGCTCGCCGCCACCGGCCGAATAATGGTCGCTGCACAACCTGTCTAGTATGCCGTATTGACATACGGCGAACCAAATCAGGTCCGTCGGCTCACTTCAGGATCTTGGTGACCCGGCCGGCGCCGACGGTACGGCCACCCTCGCGGATCGCGAAGCGGAGACCCTCCTCCATGGCGATCGGCTGGATCAGCTGGACCGTCATCGAGGTGTTGTCCCCGGGCATGACCATCTCGGTGCCCTCGGGCAGCGTCACGACGCCGGTCACGTCCGTGGTCCGGAAGTAGAACTGCGGCCGGTAGTTCTGGAAGAACGGCGTGTGCCGGCCACCCTCCTCCTTCGAGAGCACGTAGACGGTCGCCTCGAACTCGGTGTGCGGCGTGGTCGTGCCGGGCTTCACCACGACCATGCCCCGCTCGACGTCCTCCCGCTTGATACCGCGCAGGAGCAGGCCGACGTTCTCACCGGCGCGCGCCTCGTCGAGGATCTTGCGGAACATCTCGATACCGGTGCAGACGGTCTTCATCGACTTCGCCTTGATGCCGACGATCTCGACTTCCTCGTTCGGCTTCAGGATGCCGCGCTCGCAGCGGCCGGTGACGACGGTACCGCGACCGGTGATCGTGAAGACGTCCTCGATCGGCATGAGGAACGGCTTTTCGGTCTCGCGCACCGGCTGCGGGATCGCGGTGTCGACGGCGTCCATCAGCTCCATGAGCTTGTCCGACCACTCGGCGTCGCCCTCCAGCGCCCGGAGCGCGGAGACCCGTACCACCGGCAGGTCGTCGCCCGGGAACTCCTGCTTGGACAGCAGCTCGCGGACCTCCAGCTCGACCAGCTCGAGCAGTTCCTCGTCGTCGACCATGTCGGCCTTGTTGAGCGCGACGACGATGTACGGGACGCCGACCTGGCGGGCGAGCAGCACGTGCTCGCGGGTCTGCGGCATCGGACCGTCGGTCGCGGCGACCACGAGGATCGCGCCGTCCATCTGGGCCGCGCCGGTGATCATGTTCTTGATGTAGTCGGCGTGACCGGGACAGTCGACGTGCGCGTAGTGCCGCTTGTCGGTCTGGTACTCGACGTGCGCGATCGAGATCGTGATGCCGCGGGCCTTCTCCTCGGGCGCCTTGTCGATCTCGTCGAAGGGCGTGTAGGGGTTCAGGTTGGGCATCTTGTCGTGCAGGACCTTGGTGATGGCCGCGGTCAGCGTCGTCTTACCGTGGTCGATGTGACCGATGGTGCCGATGTTGACGTGCGGCTTAGTCCGCTCGAACTTCGCCTTCGCCACTGCTGTCCTCCTCAAGGACTTCTTGGTTCGTAGCCGCCGCCGGGGCGGTGCGACTTCCTGTCGACTTGGGTCTAGCGGCCTCGGCCACAGGCCCGGTGCGTGCAGCCCGGTCCGCTGGAGGCACCGGCGATCACTCGCCGGTGGCCTTAGCGATGATCTCCCTGGCGACGTTCGCGGGAACCTCGTTGTAGGAGTCGAACTGCATCGAGTAGCTCGCCCGGCCCTGGGTCTTCGACCGCAGGTCGCCGACGTAGCCGAACATCTCCGACAGCGGCACCAGGGCGCGGACGACGCGGCTGCCGCCACGCTCCTCCATCGCCTGGATGATGCCCCGACGGGAGTTGAGGTCGCCGATGACGTCACCCATGTTGTCCTCGGGGGTGACGACCTCGACGGCCATCATCGGTTCGAGCAGCGCGGGGTCGGCCTTGCGGGCCGCCTCCTTCAGCACCATCGAACCGGCGATCTTGAAGGCCATCTCCGACGAGTCGACCTCGTGGTACTGGCCGTCCAGAAGGGTCAGCTTCAACCCCACCAGCGGGTACCCGGCCAGCACGCCGTACTGCATGGCGTCCTGGGCGCCGGCGTCCACCGAGGGGATGAACTCCTTCGGGATGCGCCCACCGGTGACCGCGTTGACGAACTCGTACGTGGGTCCGTCCGCGGTGATCGGCAGCGGCTCCAGGGTCACGATGACCTTGGCGTACTGCCCCGACCCACCGGTCTGCTTCTTGTGCGTGTAGTCGATCTTCTCCACCGTGCGCCGGACGGTCTCCCGGTAGGCGACCTGCGGCTTGCCGATGTTCGCCTCGACGTTGAACTCGCGGCGCATCCGGTCCACCAGGATGTCCAGGTGCAGCTCGCCCATGCCGGAGATGACCGTCTGACCGGTCTCCTCGTCGTTGCGGACGCGGAAGGTCGGGTCCTCTTCGGCGAGGCGCTGGATCGCGGTACTCAGCTTCTCCTGGTCGGCCTTGCTCTTCGGCTCGATCGCCACCGAGATGACCGGCTCCGGGAAGGTCATCGACTCCAGGATCACCGGATGTGCCGGATCGCAGAGGGTGTCGCCGGTGGTGGTCTGCTTGAGACCCTGTACCGCGATGATGTCCCCGGCCTGCGCGCGGGGGCGCTCCTCCCGCTTGTTGGCGTGCATCTGGTAGATCTTGCCGATCCGCTCCTTGCGGTCCTTGGTCGAGTTGACCACTGGAGAGCCGCTTTCGAGCGTGCCGGAGTACACCCGGACGTAGGTCAGCTTGCCGAGGTGCTTGTCCGTCTGGATCTTGAAGGCCAGCGCGGCGAAGGGCTCGCTCGGCGACGGCTTGCGCAGCACGGGCGTCTCGCCGTCGGTCGCCGTACCCTCGTACGCCGGCAGGTCGACCGGCGACGGCAGGAAGTCGATCACGGCGTCGAGCATCGGCTGGATGCCCTTGTTCTTGAACGCCGAGCCGCACAGTACCGGGTTGGCCTTGCTGACGATCGTGGCGCGGCGGATGCCGGCCTTGATGTCCTGGGCCGTGAGCTCCTCGCCCTCGAGGTAGCGCTCCATGACGGTGTCATCGACGTCCGCGAGCGTCTCGATGAGCTTCTCGCGGTACTCGGCGGCCTGCTCGGCGAGGTCGGCCGGGATCTCCTCGACCGCGTAGTCCTCGCCTTTCTGGGTCTCACCGCGCCAGGTCAGCGCGCGCATCCCGATCAGGTCGACGACGCCGATGAAGTCGTGCTCGTTGCCGATCGGCAGCTGGAGTACCAGCGGCGTGGCGTTGAGCCGGTCGATCATCATCTGGACGCAGCGGAAAAAGTCGGCGCCGGTGCGGTCCAGCTTGTTGACGAAGCACATCCGCGGGACGTGGTACTTGTCGGCCTGCCGCCAGACGTTCTCGGTCTGCGGCTCCACGCCGGCCACGCCGTCGTAGACCGCGACGGCACCGTCCAGTACCCGCAGCGACCGCTCGACCTCGACGGTGAAGTCGACGTGGCCGGGCGTGTCGATGATCTGGATCGTGTGGCCCTTCCACTCGCACTTGGTCGCGGCGGAGGTGATGGTGATGCCCCGCTCCTGCTCCTGCTCCATCCAGTCCATGACGGCAGCGCCCTCGTGGACCTCACCGATCTTGTACGTGATGCCGGTGTAGAACAGGATCCGCTCGGTCGTGGTCGTCTTACCAGCGTCGATATGCGCCATGATGCCGATGTTGCGTACCTTGGCGAGCGCGTTGTCGGCGGCAGCCACTTCAGATCCCTACTTCTTCGTCAATTAAGTGCTTTCGCACTCATCATTAGATCAACCACCGGCTGAGTTAGCCGGCCGTTGGTGACTTCGTCACCAACGGTAGTGAGCAAATGCCTTGTTGCTTTCGGCCATCTTGTGGGTGTCCTCGCGCCGCTTCACCGCGGCGCCGAGGCCGTTGCTCGCGTCGAGCAGCTCGTTCATGAGGCGCTCGACCATGGTCTTCTCGCGGCGCGCCTTGGAGTAGCTGACCAGCCAGCGCAGGCCCAGCGTGACCGCACGCGGGGCGCGCACCTCGACCGGTACCTGGTAGGTCGCGCCACCAACCCGGCGGCTGCGGACCTCCAGGGTCGGCTTCACGTTGTCCATCGCCCGCTTGAGTGTGACGACCGGGTCGGTGCCGGTCTTCTCCCGGCAGCCCTCCAGCGCGCCGTACACGATGCGCTCGGCCAGCTGCCGCTTGCCGCGCAGCAGAATCTTGTTGATCAGCTGGGTGACCAGCGGCGAGTTGTACACCGGGTCGGCGATCAGCGGCCGGTGCGGCGCGGGGCCCTTACGCGGCATGTCAGCTCTTCTCCTTCTTCGCGCCGTAACGGCTGCGCGCCTGCTTCCGGTTGCGCACTCCCTGGGTGTCCAGCGAACCGCGGACGATCTTGTACCGCACACCCGGGAGATCCTTCACCCGGCCGCCGCGGACCAGCACGATCGAGTGCTCCTGCAGGTTGTGCCCGACGCCGGGGATGTAGGCGGTGACCTCGATCTGGCTGGTCAGCCGGACACGCGCCACCTTCCGCAGCGCCGAGTTCGGCTTCTTGGGCGTGGTGGTGTACACCCGCGTGCACACGCCGCGCCGCTGCGGGCTCCCCTTGAGCGCCGGCGTCTTGGTCTTGCTCGTCTTCGCCTGGCGGCCCTTGCGGACCAACTGCTGGATGGTGGGCATCCGAGCCTTCGTCTCCCTTCGGCCACCGCGGTGACCGCACTGTCTGTCTTCGTCCCGCGCCCGACCCCGGCCCCCGCGGTCGGGCGTGTCGCCCCGGCCTCGGTAGGCCCGGCCGCGCTCGCGTTTGGCCAGGTCAAGTCAGTTTCCCCGCGGCGCCACCCGGGCGCACGCGCGATGAGCCCGGGCGCGCCCGGGCACGAGGGGAAAGCGTACCCACCGTCAGCGCACAGGTCAAAACGGAACCCGCCCGGCGCCAGGTGTGCAACTCTGCATCAATGGTACCCGCTGTGTCCGGGTCCGACCCCCGGTGTCGGCACCGCCGCGAGTGGCTCAGGGCGCCAGCGCCAGCGCTATCAGCATCCCGAGTACGGCCAGCGCGGCACCGACCGCACCGCAGGTCAGCCCGGCGATCGCCAGCCCACGCCCGGTGATCTGGCCGCCCGAGCCGCGCACCTGCCGCATCGCGCCGAAGGCCGCCCCGATCGCGCCCAACCCGAGGACGATCGTGAGCACCGCGAACGCCCCGCCGACCAGCGCGCCGGCCGAGGCGCGGCTGACGCCGGCGCACAGCACAGCCAGGCTCACCACGATCGAACCGATCCCGGTCACCATGCTCCCGGCGGCGAGCCCGGACACGGTCGGGTTCAGCGCCGGGATCGCGATCCCGAACGGCGTACCCGGGACGGGGTCGATCCGCACCGGCCGCAGCCGCGGTACCCCGCGCGGCAGTACCGGCGGCAGCGGTGGCGGCGGCAGGTACGGGTACCCCGCCGGCGGCGCGGGGCGGGCAACGGGATACGGCACCGCGGCCTCCTGCGGTACGGAACCCGGCGGTGCCCACGCTTGGTCATCGTGGGCCGGCACTTGGGCCGGACCAGCAAGGCGGCGGTCATCCGGCAGCGGCTCGTGCATGGCGCCGGTCCCCCCTAGTTCACGTTCGGCGCGAAGTCCGGACCCGACCGGCTGTCGGCGAAGTGCAGCAGCCCGATGATCGATGCGAGGACCAGTGCCGTAGCCGCCAGCACGATACCCACCCAGGCCAGCGCCACGCCGACCCGCAGCGGCCGCGCGCCGGTCAGGTACCCGGCCGACGCCACCCGGTCCTGGCGCGCCTCCCGGGCGAGCAACAGCGCGAGCGTGGCCGGGATCAGCCCGCCGAGGAAGAACCCGGTCACGGCCGCGATGATGCCAAGCGCGAGCACGCTGCGGGCCTTGCTGGACGCCACCGGGTCCGGATCGAGCGGGTGCCGCAGCACAGACATGAAATCAGACTACAAAGCCGGAGCGCCCGCCACTGACCGTGGCGGGCGCTCCCGGAACTTTCCGTCAGCGGAACGATCCCAGATCAAAATCATCCAGGGGTACCGCATGCCCGCTGGCCGGGCCGAACCCGTAGTCGGTCTCCGCGTACCCGGTCATCGAGTACACCTTCTGCTTGGCCTCCTCGGTCGGCTCCACCCGGATGTTGCGGTACTTGCTGATGCCGGTACCAGCCGGGATGAGCTTGCCGATGATCACGTTCTCCTTGAGGCCGATCAGCGAGTCGCTGCGGGCGTGGATCGCCGCGTCCGTCAGTACCCGGGTGGTCTCCTGGAACGACGCCGCCGACAGCCACGACTCGGTGGCCAGCGACGCCTTGGTGATCCCCATGAGCACCGGACGGCCGGCGGCCGGCTCGCCTCCCTCGGCGACCACGCGGCGGTTCTCCGCCTCGAAGTGCGCCCGGTCAACCAGCAGACCCGGCAGGAACTCGGTCGAGCCGGAGTCGATGACCGTGACCCGCTTGAGCATCTGCCGAATGATGATCTCGATGTGCTTGTCGTGGATCTGTACGCCCTGCGACCGGTACACCTCCTGGACCTCCTGGGTCAGGTGGACCTGCACCGCCCGCGGACCCAGTACCCGCAGCAGCTCGTGCGGGTCGATGGTGCCCTCGGTGATCTTCTCGCCGACCTCGATGTGGTCGCCGTCGGCCACCCGCAGCCGGACCCGCTTGGAGATCTTGTCGTACACGATCTCGTCGCTGCCGTCGTCGGGCACGATGATGATCTTCCGAGCCCGGTCGCCATCCTCGATCCGCACCCGGCCGGCCATCTCCGCGATGGGCGCCTTGCCCTTGGGTACCCGCGCCTCGAAGATCTCCTGGACACGCGGCAGACCCTGGGTGATGTCCTCACCCGCGACGCCACCGGTGTGGAAGGTACGCATCGTCAGCTGGGTACCCGGCTCACCGATCGACTGGGCGGCGATGATGCCGACCGCCTCGCCGACGTCCACGGTCTTGCCGGTCGGCAGCGAACGGCCGTAGCAGGCCGCGCAGACGCCCAGCTTCGACTCGCAGGTGAGCACGCTGCGCACCCGGATGGTCTCCACGCCGGCCGCGACCAGCTTGGACACCGAGATCGAGTTGAGGTCCTCGCCGCGCTGCGCGACGAGCTGACCGTCCGGACCCTTGATGTCGTCGGCCAGCGTCCGGGCGTGCGCCCCGGTCTCGGCGTGCTCGTGCACGACGAGCTGGTCGGCGAGCTTCTGGCCGACCGCCATCGGGATGGCCCGGTCGGTACCGCAGTCCTCCTCGCGGATGATCACGTCCTGCGACACGTCCACCAGCCGCCGGGTGAGGTACCCGGAGTCGGCGGTACGCAGCGCGGTGTCGGCCAGACCCTTGCGGGCGCCGTGCGTGGAGATGAAGTACTCCAGCACGGACAGCCCCTCGCGGAAGCTGGCCTTGATCGGCCGCGGGATGATCTCGCCCTTCGGGTTGGCCACGAGCCCTCGGATCGCCGAGATCTGCCGGAGCTGGAGCAGGTTACCGCGAGCACCCGAGTTGATCATCTTCCACAGCGGGTTCTCCTTGGGCAGCGCCGTCTCCATCTCCTTGCCGACCTCGTTGGTCGCCTTGGTCCAGATCTCGATCAGCTCGCCGCGGCGCTCCTCGGCCGTCATCAGACCGCGCTGGTACTGCTTGTCGATCCGCTCGGCCTCCTTCTCGTAGCGCTCCAGGATCTCCCGCTTGCGCGGCGGAGCCACCACGTCCTCGATGCCGATGGTCACGCCCGACCAGGTGGCCCAGTGGAACCCGGCCTCCTTGAGCGCGTCCAGCGTGGCGGCGAGGGCGACCTTCGGGAAGCGCTCGGCGAGGTCGTTGACGATCGCCGAGAGCTGGCCCTTGCGGATCTCGTAGTTGACGAAGCGGTACCCCTTGGGCAGGGTCTCGTTGAACAGCACCCGGCCCAGCGTGGTGTCGATCACCAGCGCCTCACCTGACTCCCAGCCCTCCGGCGGCGTCCACGGCGCCGCACCGGCCCCGTTGTCCACCTCGGACACCGACGCGAGCCGGACCTTCACCGGCGCCTGCAGGTGCAGCTCGCCGTTGTCGTAGGCCATCCGGGCCTCGGCGTCGGAGCTGAACGCCCGGCCGGCGCCGACTAGGTCCTCGCGCTGGTGGGTGAGGTGGTACAGGCCGATGACCATGTCCTGGGTGGGCATGGTGACCGGCTTGCCGTCGGCCGGCTTGAGGATGTTGTTGATGGACAGCATGAGGATCCGCGCCTCAGCCTGCGCCTCGGATGACAGCGGTACGTGCACCGCCATCTGGTCGCCGTCGAAGTCGGCGTTGAACGCGGTGCAGACCAGCGGGTGGATCTGGATCGCCTTGCCCTCGACCAGTTGCGGTTCGAAGGCCTGGATACCCAGCCGGTGCAGGGTCGGCGCCCGGTTAAGCAGGACCGGGTGCTCGCCGATGACCTCCTCCAGCACGTCCCACACGCCCGGCCGCTGCCGCTCGACCATCCGCTTGGCGGACTTGATGTTCTGCGCGTGGTTGAGGTCCACCAGGCGCTTCATCACGAACGGCTTGAACAGCTCCAGCGCCATCTGCTTGGGCAGGCCGCACTGGTGCAGCTTGAGCTGCGGGCCGACCACGATGACCGAGCGGCCGGAGTAGTCGACGCGCTTGCCCAGCAGGTTCTGCCGGAACCGGCCCTGCTTGCCCTTGAGCATGTCGGACAGCGACTTCAGCGGCCGGTTGCCCGGGCCGGTGACCGGACGACCGCGGCGGCCGTTGTCGAACAGCGCGTCGACGGCCTCCTGGAGCATCCGCTTCTCGTTGTTGACGATGATCTCGGGCGCGCCCAGGTCGATCAGGCGCTTGAGCCGGTTGTTCCGGTTGATCACCCGGCGGTACAGGTCGTTCAGGTCGGAGGTCGCGAAGCGCCCTCCGTCCAACTGCACCATCGGGCGCAGGTCCGGCGGGATCACCGGTACGCAGTCGAGCACCATGCCCAGCGGCGAGTTGTTGGTGTTCAGGAACGCCGCGACGACCTTGAGCCGCTTGAGCGCCCGGATCTTCCGCTGCCCCTTGCCGGACCGGATGACCTCGCGCAGCTCGTCGGCCTCGTTGTCCAGGTCGAGGTTCTCGATCAGCGCCTTGATCGCCTCGGCGCCCATCGCACCGGTGAAGTACTCGCCGAACCGGTCGCGCAGCTCCCGGTACAGCAGCTCGTCGGTGACCAGCTGCTTGGGCTCCAGCTTGCGGAACGTGTCGAGTACCTCGTCGAGCCGGTCGATCTCGCGCTGCGCCCGGTCGCGGATCTGGCGCATCTCGCGCTCGCCGGACTCCTTGACCTTGCGCCGCACGTCGGCTTTGGCGCCCTCCGCCTCCAGCTCGGCCAGGTCGGCCTCCAGCTTGGCGGCGCGCTTCTCGATCTCCGCGTCGCGGGCGTTCTCGGCGTGCCGCTTCTCGGCACCGATCTCGCTCTCGACCGTGGACATGTCGCGGTGTCGCGTCTCGGAGTTCACGCTGGTGATCACGTACGACGCGAAATAAATGATCTTCTCGAGGTCCTTGGGTGCCAGGTCCAGCAGGTACCCCAGGCGGCTGGGTACGCCCTTGAAGTACCAGATGTGCGTCACCGGAGCGGCGAGCTCGATGTGGCCCATCCGCTCCCGCCGGACCTTGGCCCGGGTCACCTCGACGCCGCAGCGCTCACAGATGATCCCCTTGAACCGGACCCGCTTGTACTTGCCGCAGTAGCACTCCCAGTCCCGGGTCGGACCGAAGATCTTCTCACAGAAGAGCCCGTCCTTCTCCGGCTTGAGGGTGCGGTAGTTGATCGTCTCGGGCTTCTTCACCTCGCCGTGCGACCACTGGCGGATGTCGTCAGCGGTTGCCAGGCCGATCCGCAACTCGTCAAAGAAGTTGACGTCGAGCACGTGTTATGTCCTTCTTCTGGGTGGGCCGCTTCGCGGTTGCGTCACACTTCCTCGACCGAGGACGGCTCGCGCCGGCTCAGGTCGATGCCGAGCTCTTCGGCGGCGCGGAAGACCTCGTCGTCGGTCTCCCGCATCTCCAGGGCGACCCCGTCGCTGGAGAGCACCTCGACGTTGAGGCACAGCGACTGGAGCTCCTTGAGCAACACCTTGAAGGACTCGGGAATGCCCGGTTCCGGAATGTTTTCGCCCTTGACGATCGCCTCGTACACCTTTACCCGGCCGAGGACGTCGTCGGACTTGATGGTGAGCAGCTCCTGCAGGGCGTAGGCGGCGCCGTAGGCCTGCATGGCCCAGCACTCCATCTCACCGAAGCGCTGGCCACCGAACTGCGCCTTACCACCGAGCGGCTGCTGGGTGATCATCGAGTACGGCCCGGTCGACCGCGCGTGGATCTTGTCGTCGACGAGGTGGTTCAGCTTGAGGATGTAGATGTAACCGATCGCGATCGGCTCGGGCAGCGGCTCGCCGGAGCGCCCGTCGAACAGCTGCGCCTTACCGCTCGAGCCGATGATCTGGGTACCGTCGCGGTTGGGCAGGGTCGAGTGGAGCAGGCCGGCGATCTCCTCCTCCTTGGCACCGTCGAAGACCGGGGTGGCCACCTTGGTGTCCGGCGTGGAGTCACCCGCGCCGATCGACCGCAGTGCCTTCTTCCAGTCCGCGTCGTCGCCGTCGACCTTCCAGCCGGTCTTGGCCACCCACCCGAGGTGGGTCTCCAGGACCTGGCCGATGTTCATCCGGCTCGGTACGCCCAGCGGGTTGAGCACGATGTCGACCGGGGTGCCGTCCTCCAGGAACGGCATGTCCTCGACCGGCAGGATCTTGGAGATGACGCCCTTGTTGCCGTGCCGGCCGGCGAGCTTGTCGCCGTCCTGGATCTTCCGCTTCTGCGCCACGTAGACCCGGACCAGCTCGTTCACGCCGGGGGACAGCTCGTCGCCGTCCTCGCGGGAGAACGTCCGGACCCCGATGACCGTACCCATCTCGCCGTGCGGAACCTTGAGGCTGGTGTCGCGTACCTCGCGGGCCTTCTCGCCGAAGATCGCCCGCAGCAGCCGCTCCTCCGGGGTCAGCTCGGTCTCGCCCTTCGGCGTGACCTTGCCGACCAGGATGTCGCCCGGTACCACCTCGGCGCCGATCCGGATGATCCCCCGCTCGTCCAGATCCGCCAGCATCTCCTCGCTGACGTTCGGGATGTCCCGGGTGATCTCCTCCGGCCCCAGCTTGGTGTCGCGCGCGTCGACCTCGTGCTCCTCGATGTGGATCGAGGTGAGCACGTCGTTCTGCACGAGCCGCTGGGACAGGATGATCGCATCCTCGTAGTTGTGCCCCTCCCACGGCATGAACGCCACGAGCAGGTTGCGCCCGAGCGCCATCTCGCCGTCGTCGGTGCATGGCCCGTCCGAGATGACCTGGCCGGCTTCGACCCGGTCGCCCTCGAACACGATCGGCTTCTGGTTGACGCAGGAGCCGGCGTTGGAGCGGCGGAACTTGTGCAGCAGGTACGTGCGGCGGTGGCCGTCGTCCTGGTGCACGGTGATGTAGTCCGCGCACAGGTCCTCGACCACGCCACCGACCTCGGCGACGACCACGTCACCGGCGTCGACGGCGGCCCGGTACTCCATGCCGGTACCGACCAGCGGCGCCTCGGCCTTGACCAGCGGTACCGCCTGGCGTTGCATGTTCGCGCCCATCAACGCCCGGTTGGCGTCGTCGTGCTCGAGGAACGGGATCATGGCGGTCGCGACCGACACCATCTGGCGCGGCGAGACGTCCATGTAGTCGACCTCGTCGGGCGTGACGTTGTCGACCTCGCCGCCCTTGCGCCGGACCAGTACCCGGTCCTCGGCGAACCGCCCGTCACTGAGCAGTACCGTGTTGGCCTGCGCGATGACGTGCCGGTCCTCCTCGTCGGCGGTCAGATAGTCGATCTGGTCGGTGGCCCGGCCCTCGACGATCTTCCGGTACGGGGTCTCGATGAACCCGAAGGGGTTGACCCGGGCGAACGTGGACAGCGCGCCGATCAGACCGATGTTCGGGCCTTCCGGCGTCTCGATTGGGCACATCCGGCCGTAGTGCGACGGGTGCACGTCACGCACCTCGAAGCCGGCCCGCTCCCGGGACAGACCGCCCGGACCCAGGGCCGACAGGCGCCGGCGGTGGGTCAGACCCGCGAGCGGGTTGGTCTGGTCCATGAACTGGGACAGCTGGGAGGTACCGAAGAACTCCTTGATCGCGGCGACCACCGGGCGGATGTTGATCAGGGTCTGCGGCGTGATCGCCTCGACGTCCTGAGTGGTCATCCGCTCCCGGACCACCCGCTCCATGCGGGACAGGCCGACCCGGACCTGGTTCTGGATCAGCTCGCCCACGGTGCGCAGGCGCCGGTTGCCGAAGTGGTCGATGTCGTCCGGCTCGTACCCCTCCTCACCGGTGTGCAGCCGGCACAGGTACTCCACCGTCGCGGCGATGTCGTCCTGGCTCAGCGTGCCGGTGGTGATCGGCAGGTCGAGCTCCAGCTTCTTGTTGAACTTGTACCGCCCGACCTTCGCGACGTCGTACCGCTTCGGGTTGAAGAAGAGGTTGTCGAGCAGGGTCTGGGCGTTCTCGCGCGTAGGCGGCTCGCCGGGGCGCAGCTTGCGGTAGATGTCGAGCAGTGCCTCGTCCTGGCCGGCGATGTGGTCCTTCTCCAGGGTGGTCATCATCAGCTCGGACCAGCCGAACTTCTCGCGGATCTGCTCCGCGGTCCAGCCGATGGCCTTGAGCAGGACGGTCACCGCCTGGCGGCGCTTGCGGTCGATTCGGACCCCGACCGTGTCGCGCTTGTCGATGTCGAACTCCAGCCAGGCACCCCGGCTCGGGATGACCTTGACGCTGGAAAGGTCGCGGTCGGAGGTCTTGTCCGGCTGCTTGTCGAAATACACCCCCGGTGAGCGGACGAGCTGGCTGACGACGACCCGCTCGGTGCCGTTGATGATGAAGGTGCCCTTGGGCGTCATCATCGGGAAGTCCCCCATGAACACCGTCTGGCTCTTGATCTCGCCAGTGGTGTGGTTGGTGAACTCCGCGGTCACGAACAGCGGGGCGCAGTAGGTGAGGTCCTTCTCCTTGCACTCTTCGATCGACGCCTTGACCTCGTCGAAGCGCGGCGAGGAGAAGGACAGCGACATAGTGCCGGAAAAGTCCTCAATAGGGCTGATTTCTTCGAGGATTTCCGCGAGCCCCGACCGGGCGTGGGGGTCGTCAACCGAACGCGTCTGCCAGGCCTCGTTGCCTACCAACCAGTCGAAGGACTCGGTTTGGATAGCTAGGAGGTTGGGGACTTCAAGGTGTTCGGTGATCCTGCCGAAAGAAATCCGGCGGGGAGCGAAAGCGCTCGACGTACGACTGGTCTTCGCAGGGCGGGAAGCTGCCAAGATGCGTCCTTCCGAGGACCTGTGGTGCTGCAACGGCCGTTATGCGTGCACTGCGATAGGCCCCTGTTGAACTACCCGAAACGGGCAATCTACTCCGGGGCTAGGGCGAAAGACAGCGCAAACTAGCAGTGTAGCCGAAAGGCTAACCGCTGCCAAGTCCCCACCACACCGTCAACCAAACGGGTCTCCCGGCGGCCAGAATCCGGGGCCACGTGCGGTGGTTCTCGTGCATCCGCGGAAGCGTTGCAGACTTAGCGTGCCTGCCCGATGCCGGCCACGTCAAGTGCTCTGTCGGTATCGGTACGGGTGCGTCTGACCACGCCGCGGGCCGCGTTGACACCCGATGGGGCCCCCCGGATAGTTGCTGGGTGATCGTCATGGCCGCGCCGTCCGCCGGTACCGTCCCCGATCGCGGGTTACGCGGCGGCTGGCGGCGCGCCCTGGTCCCGGCCCTGACCGTCTGGGCGGTGGCCCAGGTCGCGCACGGGGTGATCGCCGTGTTGTCCGCGCTGCACCCGGACGCGGGACTGCCCGGGGGTGCGGTGCACGCCTGGTACCAGTGGGACAGCGTCTGGTTCACCCGGATCGCCGAGCAGGGGTACGCCGCGACCGCGAGCGGAAACACGGCCGCGTTCTTCCCGCTGTACCCGCTGCTTATGGCTCTGCTCAACCCGGTACTGCCGGGAGACGCCTTCGTGGCCGGCCTGGTCGTGGCCAACCTGGCGTTCCTCGCCGCCCTGGTGCTGACCTACCGGCTCGTCGAGACCGAAACCGACCCGGCCACCGCGAGCCGGACGCTGTGGTACCTGGTGGCCTTCCCGACCGGGTTCTTCCTCGCGGCGGCGTACAACACCTCGCTGTTCCTCGCGCTGACCGTCGCGTCGGTCTACGCGCTACGCCGGCAGCGTTGGTGGCTGGCCGGGGTGCTCGGTGCGTTCGCGACCGCCACCCGCTCGGCCGGCCTGCTGCTCCTGGTGCCGTTCTGTTACGAGTACCTGCGGGTGCACGGCCGGCGGCTCCGGCCCGGCGCGCTCGCGGCCCTCATCATCCCGGCCGGGCTCGTCGCGTTCATGATCTACACCTGGCGGGTACTGCGCGACCCGCTCGCGTTCATGCACGCCCAGGCGCACTGGTCGCGGCACCTGGAGTGGCCGTGGTCGGCGCTCGGCCGGGAGATCTCGACGATCGCGCGGCAGCCCCGCCTGTTCAACGACACCGGCGCACACAACCTCATCGATCTCGGCACCGTCGTGCTCGCCACCGCGCTGCTCGTGCTCTGCTTCGTCGGGCCCTGGCGGCTGCGCCGTGACCAGTGGGCGCTGCCGGTCTACGGTGCCGCGCTGGTCGTGTTCATGGTGATCTTCCCGAACACCGGTACCTTCACGCCGTACCCCCTGCAGTCCGCGGCCCGGCTCGTACTGGAGGTGTTCCCGGCGTTCCTGCTGCTGGCCCGGATCGGTGCCGGTACCGCCGTCGACCGCGGGTACCTGGTCCTCGCCGTCGCCGCGCAGGCGGTCATGCTGGACCACTTCCTGCATGGCGGCTGGGTGGCCTGAGACCCTCCATCGCCCCGGCGCAGCGCGCCGGGGCGACCGGGATGCGCTGCGACTACTTGAGGGTGACCTTGGCGCCCTCGGCCTCCAGCTTGGCCTTGGCCTTCTCCGCGTTCTCCTTGTTGACCTTCTCCAGGATCGCCTTGGGAGCCGCCTCGACAGCGTCCTTGGCCTCCTTCAGGCCCAGGCCGGTCAGCTCGCGGACGACCTTGATGACCTGGATCTTCTTGCCGCCGTCGGCCTCGAGGACGACGTCGAACTCGTCCTTCTCCTCCTCGGCCGGCGCCTCGGCCGCGCCACCCGCGGGGCCGGCGGCCGCGACGGCGACCGGAGCGGCCGCCTTGACGTCGAACGTGTCCTCGAACTGCTTCACAAACTCGGAGAGCTCGATCAGCGTCATCTCCTTGAACGCGTCGAGGAGTTCGTCAGTGCTGAGCTTCGCCATGATGGGTCGGCTTTCCTTTCGGTACCAGATGATTGTCTATTCGTCGGCCGGAGCCGACCCACTGTCCTTCTCGCGCTTGTCCTGCAGGGCGGCCACCGTGCGAACGGCCTGCGCGAGCGGCGCCTGGAACAGGGCTGCCGCCCTGCTCAGGTTGGCCTTCATCGCGCCGGCCAGCTTCGCCAGCAGCACCTCGCGGGACTCCAGGTCGGCGAGCCTGCCGACCTCGGCCGCGCTGATCGCCTTGCCCTCGAACACGCCGCCCTTGATGACCAGCAGCGGGTTGGCCTTCGCGAAATCGCGCAGGCTCTTGGCCGCCTCGACCGGATCGCCGGAGACGAAAGCGAATGCGGTAGGACCGGTGAACAGTTCGTCGAGGCCGGCGATGCCGGCGTCCGCCGCGGCCCGCTTCGCGAGCGTGTTCTTCGCGACCGAATACGTCGTCTCGCGGCCGAGCGAGCGCCGCAGGTCGGTGATCTGCCGGACCGTCAGGCCGCGGTACTCGGTCAGCACGGTCGCCGACGACGACCGGAAGTGCTCGGCCAGGTCGGCGACGGCGGTGGCCTTGTCGGCTCGAAGCTTGTCCGCCATGTCCCTCCTCTCGGTGCCTAGGGCTGGTTGTCCAACGCCCCGGCAACGAGAGATGCCCCGGCGCAGGGGGTGCGCACGGGGCACGGCAACGCCGATCCGGTCACGCCCTGCGCGGGTCGTCCGCTCGCGAGCGGAGCCTTCGACCAGGGCGAACCCTGGTGACCAGCGGTCTTCGGGTGGATTTGCTCGACCAGTGTAGCAAGTCGTCAGGCGCGGCTGCGGCGCAGCCAGCCGTAGCCGGCGACGGCCAGCGCGGCCCAGACCAGCGCCCACGCGGTGAGGCCCGTCACCGCCGCGGCACTCGCCCCAGCGTCCATCGTGCGGGACGCGGACACGAGCGGAGGAGCAAGCCACGGTACCGGCGATCCGTGCAGCCCGATCACGAACGCCAGGACCACCCCGCTGGTGAGTACCGCCGTCGCCCGGCCCGCGCTGCCCGAGATGACCCGGCTGCTCCAGGCACCGATCGCGAGCGCCGGAAGCGCGGCGACCACGAGCGCCCAGATCCCGAGCAGCATCCCCGAGCCCACGTCCACCGAGGTGACCGCATCGAAGATCCACGGCAGCGCGAGGGCGACCACGATCAGCGGTACCGCGGCCAGCGCGGCGGCGACCAGACCGGCGGTGACCTCGCGCCGGCGAGAACCGAGCGCGACCAGGGCCACCCGCCGCTGGACGTCCGGCTCGGTGTCCAGCAGCAGCTTGGTCTGCCAGGCCAGTACCGGGAACAGCAGCAGCGCGGAGGTGCCGTACGCCTCGGCCGCGCTGCTCCGCCCGCCGCCGTACAGGATGCCGAGGACCACCAGCGTGCTGAGCAACGGCAGGATGAACCGCCCGGTGCGCAGGTACCCGATCAGCCGCATCCTGATCAGTGCGGTCATGTTTCCGCCTCGGTGCGCTTGTCCTCGCTCCGCTTGCCTGGCCGGACCACGGTGACGGCGCCGTCCACCACCGCCCACTCGGTCACCCCGGGCAGGTGGCCGGTGTCGCCGCTGTGGTCGCTGACCAGCACGGCTCCCCCGTCATTCAGGACCCGGTCGATGATGTCCGGGACCAGTTCGCGGGTGTCGATGTCCAGCCCCTCCCAGGGCTCGTCGAGCAGAAGCAGATCCGGGGGTACCAGCAGCGCCTGCGCCAGCCCGACCTTCTGCGCGGTGCCTTTGGACAGGGCGGAGAGCTTCTCCTGCCGCAAGGAGCCGAGCCCGAGCCGGGAGATCCAGCGCTCGACGGTCGCCGGGCTGCCGCCGCGCAACGCGGCCATGGTGGACAGGTACCCGCCGACCGTGAACGGCTGCTCGGTCGGGAACCGCTCGGGGACCCAGCCGATGCGGGCGGGCCGGCCGTGCACCTCCCCCTGCACCGGCCGGAGTACCCCGGCGAACAAGCCGAGCAGCGTCGATTTGCCGGCCCCGTTGCCCCCGCGGACCACGACGATCTCGCCTTGCTCGATGCCGACGGTCACGCCACGGAGTACCCAGGCGCCGCGCCGGCCGTACCGGTAGCCAACCTCGTCCAGGCGCATGGCGCCTACCCTGCCATACGACACCGGCGCCGGGAACCCGTTGATTTTTGCTTTCCGGCGCCGGTGGAGGACAGCTACGCCTCGGCGGCGGCCTCGGCGAAGTTGCGGGTTACGTTGGGGTCGACCGGGATACCCGGACCCATCGTCGTGGTCAGGAAGATCTTCTTGAGGTACCGGCCCTTGGCCGCGGACGGCTTGGAGCGCATGACCTCGTCGAGTACCGCCGCGTAGTTCTCGATCAGGCGCTCCTCGGGGAACGACGCCTTGCCGATGATCAGGTGCAGGTTGGCGTGCTTGTCCACCCGGAAGTTGATCTTACCGCCCTTGATGTCCTGGACGGCCTTGGTCACGTCCATGGTGACCGTGCCCGTCTTCGGGTTCGGCATCAGGCCGCGGGGGCCCAGGATCCGCGCGATCCGGCCGATCTTGGCCATCTGGTCGGGCGTGGCGACCGCCGCGTCGAAGTCCAGCCAGCCCCCCTGGATCCGGGCGACCAGCTCGTCGGTACCCACCTCGTCGGCGCCGGCGGCCACCGCCTCGTCGGCCTTGGCGCCGGCGGCGAAGACGATCACGCGAGCGGTCTTGCCGGTACCGTGGGGCAGGTTGACCGTGCCGCGGACCATCTGGTCGGCCTTGCGGGGGTCGACGCCGAGGCGCATGGCGACCTCGACGGTCGGATCGAACTTGACGGTGCTGGTCTGCTTGGCGAGCTTGATCGCCTCCAGCGGGGCGTACAGCTTGGACCGGTCGACCAGGTCGGCGACCTTCCGGTAGTTCTTGCCGTGCTGCATTGTCATCTCTCCTTGTGGTCCACGAGCGCGTTGCGCTCTCCCACCGACCGGTCCGGGTCGCGCGCGGCGTCAGACGCCGCCGAGCCGGACTGGTCGTAGTCTGGGGGTTATTCCTTGATCGTGATGCCCATCGACCGGGCGGTACCGGCGATGATCTTCTCGGCCTGCTCGACTTCGTTGGCGTTGAGGTCGGACATCTTCTTCTCGGCGATCTCGCGCAGCTGCGCCTTGGTGATCGAGCCGACCTTGTCCCGCTGCGGGACGCCGGAGCCCTTCTGCACGCCGGCGGCCTTGATCAGCAGGCGAGCGGCCGGCGGCGTCTTGAGGACGAACGTGAACGAGCGGTCCTCGTACACGCTGATCTGGGCGGGCACGATGTCGCCGCGCTGGGACTCCGTCTCGGCGTTGTACCGCTTGACGAAATCCATGATGTTCACGCCGTGCTGGCCGAGCGCGGGGCCGACCGGCGGTGCCGGAGTGGCCTGGCCCGCCGGCAACTGAAGCGTGAAGGTCTTGACGAGCTTCTTCTTCGGAGGCATGGCTGTCTTCCTGGGCTGTTGATTGGGTTCTCTGAGCCGGGCGCGCCGGCAAGCTCAGATCTTGGCGACCTGGTTGAAGTTCAGCTCGACCGGGGTCTCCCGGCCGAAGATCGAGACCAGGACCTTGAGCTTCTGCTGGTCGGCATTGATCTCGCTGATCGTGGCCGGGAGCGAGGCGAAGGCGCCGTCGGTGACCGTCACCGAGTCGCCGATCTCGAAGTCGAGCACCTTGACTTCTGGCTTGGCCTTCGACTTCTCGGTCGTCACGGCCGGGGCGAGCCACTTGATGACCTCGTCGAGGGACAGCGGGGCCGGCCGGTCGGCCCGGTCGGTGGCGCCGACGAAGCCGGTCACGCCCGGGGTGTTGCGCACACACGAGTACGACTCCGGAATCAGCTCCATCCGGACCAGGATGTACCCGGGGAACACCTTGTTCTGGACGTTGACCCGCTTGCCGCTCTTGTTGACCTCGACCTCTTCGCGGGTCGGCACCTCGACCTGGTAGATGTACTCCTCCATGTCCAGGCTGCTGATCCGGGTCTCCAGGTTGGCCTTGACCTTGTTCTCGTACCCGGCGTACGAGTGGACGACATACCACTCGCCCGGCGCGAAGCGCAGCGACTGGCGCAGCGCGGCGACCGGGTCCTCGTCCTCGTCGGCGTCGACAGTCGCGACCGCGGCGCTCGACCGGGCCGCGACCTCGGCCGACCCCGCCGCCGCGGTCTCGTCGAGTTCGGTCCCGTCGTCGGTTGTCCGGGTGGTCTCGTCGTACTCAGGCACGCTCTAGCTCTCTTCCTTACTTACTCTTGCCGCCGCCGGCGAACACATGCAGCACCAACCAGGCGAAGCCGGTGTCCAGCAGGGCGACGATCGTTACGATGACCGTCACGAAGATGACCACGACGGTCGCGTACGTCACCAGTTCCTTGCGGGTCGGCCAGATCACCTTGCGGAGCTCGGCGACCACCTCTCTGAGAAACCGCAGAAGCCGACCGAAGATTCCGACCCGCTCCTCGCCGCGGACCTTGGTGAGCTTGTCCGCGGTATCGCTGTCCGCCCTCTTGACCTTGATGGCGGCGCCGCCGCGGCGCCGGCTGACGACCGGCTCGTCCTCGGCCTCGTCGTCCGCAATGTCCTCGATCTCGTCTTCGTCGACAGGATCGTCGACGACCTCGTCGAGGTCTTCGCGGGCGGCGTCTCTGCCCCGCCGCCGCTTGCTCTGCGCCACTTCGCCCTCTTCCGTGTCGCGGGGTGGTTGGTCACGCGTTGCGCGCTGCCCGGCGGCCGTGCGGCCACGCCGGTGCGGCGGGCACAATCCCAGTCTGGTCGGCCGCAGGGGCGACAGGACTCGAACCTGCAACCTGCGGTTTTGGAGACCGCTGCGCTGCCAATTGCGCCACACCCCTGTGCGAGGCGAATCCCGGCACGCTTACGCCAGGAGTCACTCACCCCACGGGCGACCAGTGTACGGGTAAGCCCGCAGATTTCCCAAGCCGGACCCTACGCCCGTACCGTGGCCCGGGCCTGGGCCAGCACCTTTTCGCCCTGGCAGGTGGCGGTCAGGTCGAAGATCCGGTATCCCTCGTCCGGCGCCGACCGGACGGCGGCGGTGACGACGAGCTCGGTGCCCTCTTCGGTGTCCGGTACCATGACCGGCCGGGCGAACCGCACCTTGTACTCGACCAGCGCGGCCGGGTCGCCGACCCACTCGGTCACCGCCCGCGCGACGAGGGCCATCGTGAACATCCCGTGCGCGATCACGCCGGGCAGGCCGACCCCGGTGGCCACCCGGTCGCTCCAGTGGATCGGGTTGAAGTCCCCGGACGCCCCCGCGTAGCGGATCAGATCGGCGCGGGTGATCCGGAAGGTACGGGCGGGGAGATCCATCGGCTCACTCCCCCCGTACCACGAACATCAACCAGGCCGTCACGACCAGCTCGCCGTCCCCGGCGACCATGTCCGTCCGGGTGGTCAGGAAGTCGTTGCCGACCCGGGAGGTGATCGTCTCGATCTCCGTCGTCGCGGTCAACCGGTCCCCCGCGTGTACCGGCCGGGCGTACCGGAACCGCTGCTCGCCGTGTACCACGCGATCGAAGTCCAGGCCCAGGCCCGGATCGCCGATCAGGGCGGTGGTGCCCGACTGGCAGAGCACGATCGGGAACGTCGGCGGCGCGATCGCATCCGGGTACCCGAGCGCGCGGGCGGCTTCGGGATCGAGGTACGCGGGATCGGTCGCCCCGATCGCCTCGGCGAACTCGCGGATCTTCTCGCGGCTCACCAGGTAGGGCGCGGCCGGGGGGTACGTCTTGCCGGCGTAGGCCGGGTCCAGCGGCATCCCGCGGCGGGCTAGCGGGTCTCGCGGTGCAGCGTGTGCTTGCGCTGCCGCGGGCAGAACTTCTTCAGCTCCAGCCGGTCGGGGTCGTTACGCCGGTTCTTCCGGGTGATGTAGTTGCGCTCCTTGCACTCGGTGCACGCCAGCGTGATCTTGGGACGGATGTCGGTCGCCTTGGCCACGGCGGAGTGCCTTCCTCGCTACAAGTGAGATTCCCGGCGGTTCAGGATAGTCGCTCGCCCGGCCCGTCGGCAAAACGGTCGTACTGTTGTTCGTAGCGGTGGCCGGACTTGAACCGGCGACACAGCGATTATGAGCCGCTTGCTCTGCCAACTGAGCTACACCGCCGTGGAGCCCCCTTACGGAATCGAACCGTAGACCTTCTCCTTACCATGGAGACGCTCTGCCGACTGAGCTAAGGGGGCGCTGCGTATTCCCGCCCGGAAACGCACCCGGGTAAGAGTACACAACCAATCTACCGATCGCGAACCGGGTTAGCGGCACGTCAGGGTACGGCGCGCAGCCGGCGGACCTCCCCGCCGACCGAGGTCGGTTCCGGCTCGGTCTGCGCCGCGAACCAGGCCTCGAGCCGGTCGTAGGACAGCGGTCGGCTGAAGAAGAAGCCCTGCCCGATGTCGCACTCGATCTCCTCGAGCAGCGTCAGGGTCAGCTCGCTCTCCACGCCCTCGGCGACCACGGCCAGCCCGAAGTGCCGGGACAGGTCCACGACGGCGCGGACGATCGCCAGGTCGCCTGGGTCGGTCGCCATGCCCTGGACGAACGTCTTGTCGATCTTTACCTCGTCGACCGGTAGCCGGCGCAGGTGCGACAGCGACGAGTACCCGGTACCGAAGTCGTCGACCGCCAGCCGTACCCCCAGTTCGTGCAGCTTCCGCAGGCTCGGCATGGGCCGCTCGTTCTCGCTGGTCACCCCGGCCTCGCTGATCTCCAGCGTGAGCTGGTGCGCCGGCACGCCGTACTCGTCCAGCAGCTCGGCCACCCGGCCCGGGAACTCCGGGTCCACCAGCGTGCGCGACGACAGGTTCACCGCGACGTTCAGCGGCCGGCTGGCGTCGGCCCACTGCCGGCCGCGCCGCAACCCCTCCTTGAGCACCGTCTCGGTGAGCCGGTTGAGCTGCCCGGTGTGCTCGGCGACCGCGACGAAGTCCTCCGGAGCCACCGAACCGTGGGCGCTGTGCTCCCACCGGGCCAGGCACTCCACCCCGACGAGCTGCCGGCTGCTCAGCGTCACCTTCGGCTGGAAGACGACCTCCACCTCGCCGTTCTCCAGCGCCCGGCGCAGGTCACCGGCCAGCCCGAGCCGCCGCGCCGAGCGCGACTCCAGCCCCAGGTTGAAGGTCTGCACGGCGGAGGACATCGACTTGGCCGCCTGGTTGGCCACGTCGGCCCGCTGCAGCAGGGCGGCGGGTTCCGAGCCGTGATCCGGGTGTACCGCGATCCCCACCGCGGTATCCACGTCCAGCGTCAGCGAACCGATCTCCATCGGGTCCTGCAGCGACCGGCGCAGCTCGGTGGCCAGCTCGACGGCCTCCTCGGTACCGGCCATCCGCAGCGTCATCGCGAACTCGTCGCCGCCGACCCGGGCCACCAGCGCGGCGGGCGGTGCCAGGCTGCGCAGCCGGCGGGCCACCTCCGCCAAGAGCTTGTCGCCGGCAGCGTGCCCGAGCGACTCGTTGACGTCCCGAAGCCCCGACACGTCGAACTGGATCACCGCCACGACCTCGCCCGGCGCCCGTACCTTGACCGCCTCCTCCAGCGCGGCCAGCATCCGCCGCCGGTTCGGCAGCCCGGTGAGCGCATCGTGCAGGGCATCGAACCGCAGCCGGTCCACCAGTCGCGAGTTCTCCACCGCGACCGCCGCATGCGCCGCGACGGTCTCCAGAAGCCGCATGTCGTCCGGGCCGAACCTGGCGCGGTCGCCGAGCCGGCCGGCAACCTCCAGCGTCCCGATCACCGCGGTACCCGAGCGCATCGGCACCACGATCGCGTCCTTGATGCCGGTCTCCTCCAGGGCGGCCCGGAAGTCGTCGTCGCCGAGCCGGGGCCCGACCGCCACCGTGCTCGCCGTCTCCACGGCGTGCCGCCGCAGCGCTTCCGGGGTGGCCGAAAGATCGATCAACCCGGTGTCGTCCACCCTCGCGGACAGCAGCGTTTCCGGATACCGCGTCTGCGCCGGCAGCCACAGCGTGGCGAACTCGGCCTGCAGCAACTCCCGTACCCGGCCGAGCAGGACGTCGGCCAACGTACCGTCGTTGCGGGTCTCGGTGATCGCCTTGGTGAGGTCGTAGATCTCGGTGAGCGACTTGTGCTGGCGAAGGAACTGGGCGTAGGTCCGGTACACCAGGACGACCGCGGCCGCTATCCCGGCGATGAGCAACGCTGCCCAGGGACTGCGCCGGACCGCCAGCAACAGGACCAGCCCGACCGTGGTGTTGGTACCGCCGACCACCAGGCTCGGGGTCGCCGTCCGCAGCACCCGCCGGATCGACATGCCGCCCTGGATCAACGCGATCACGCCGATCACGGCAGCGACCGTCGACAGTACGGCGGCACCCACCGCTGAATAGATCACCAGCCAGCTGGCCGGCCGGGTGTCGACGGGTGGGCCGAAGGCGAAGACGATCAACACGGCGGCCGCGTTGGCCGCCACGATGTTCGCGAGGTTGAAGGCGAGCCGAACCGTGGTCGTGCGGCGCTGCAACTGGATCAGCGTCAGGGCGACGATGCGGACGAACAGGACCGACAGCGGCGCAAGATAGAAAAGCGCCAAGACCAGCGGGATCTCGGTCAGCGTGATGCTGATTCCATGTCGCCGGATCTCCACGCTGAGGTCGGTCGCCTCGGCGGCCAAAAAGAGGCCGAGGAACAGAATGGTGACCGGCAAGGGCGAGAGCAGGCGCTGCGTACCGTTGAAGGTGGGTGCGATGAGCACCACGGCCATCGCTGCCAGCGGCGCCGTGATCAACCAGGCAACGTTCTCGCGCCGCCGGACAGTTTGAGGACGCGGCACTTCGGTTACCGCGTCAACGCCGCGTCATTGCCAGATGCTCTCGGCAGGAGCGGATACTCCCGCAGGGCCATGGACGACCTTGCCGACCGAGGACGAGTCGGGGCCGGTCAGCGTGTCGGCGTGCGCGATCCCGCCGGCGGTGATGATGAGGGCAACTCCCAGCGACGCGGCCGCGAGGACTCGCAGCGCGTAGCGGCGCAGTCTGCCTCGGTTCATCGGAGACTCCTGTGTTGCGTAGGCGGCCCTAACGAAGTGACTGGGGTTATGACGATCGTGCCACACCCGGGGGTCACCGCAAAACAGGAGCGGTCACGGAGGTCCACATGGCCGCTATTTGCCAACCGGAAAGGACCGGATCCTTCCTGCCACCTCGTACGAATGCGGACCGTTAGTCCAGGTTGATGTCCTCCAAACGGAGGATACCGCACAGCCGACCGGATGAGGGCCCGAGCGGCAACCGGGACTGCCGTTCCGATTTTCTCAGCGGTCCGATGGGGTATGATCACCGGGCCCGTGCCATTGTTTTCCTGTGGACGACAAGGCGGGCGGCGGCGCGGGCGAGCGCTCCGGGCTCGACTGGGCGGCCCGGGTACAGCGGCTGGAGGCCGAGGTCGACGGGCTGCGCCGGGCGATGCGCAGCCGCGCGGTCATCGAGCAGGCGAAGGGCTTTCTCTCCGCGGCGCTGAACTGCGGCCTGGACGAGGCGTTCGGGCACCTGGCGAGGTTGTCCCAACACGAAAACCTGCGGGTGGCCGAAGTGGCGGCCCGGATCATCGGGTCCGGCCTGCCCGGCGGCGCCGAGGAGCCCGGACCGGCCGAGGCGCCGCAGGTCGACGCCCGCCTGTTCGACCCGCTGACCTACCTGCACGGCGGGCCGACCGGCGCCGCCGACGACGAGGACCCGCCCGGTTCGGTCGATCTGCCCGTACTGCCGGCGCAGACCCGGGTACGGCTACAGACCGCAGCCGCCGCGATCCAGTCGGCCGAGACGCTCACCGAACTCGCCGACCGGCTGCTCGACGAAGGTACCGGCTGGCTCGGCGCCGAGGCGACGATGATCTGGGCCTCCGAGCCCGACGGTGCGCTCCGGCTGGCTGCCTGCGCCGGGATCGCCCCGCAGGTCGCCAGCGACTGGCAGCGCATCCCGTCCCGGGTCAAGGCGCCGGTTCGCGATGCGATCTCCGCGGACCAGCCGGTGTGGCTCGACGGCCGGAAGCAGCACGACTACGTGATCATGCGGGACGGTTCGGCCGCGGCCAGCCTTCCGCTGCGCCACGGCGGCCGGCCCTTCGCCGGCCTGGTCGTCCTCTGGGACGGGCCGCATACGTACCGGGACACCGAGCGCCGGTACCTGACCGGCCTCGCCGCGCTGGCTGGACGCCGGTTCCCCAAACTGGCCCGGTCCGCCGGCGTCGACGTCCCGCCGGGGCACTGGTTGCAGGGGGTACTGGACACGCTGCCGGTGGCGACGTTCCTGCTCGCGCCGGTACGCGACAACGGCACGATCGTCGACTTCGTCATCGACTACGCCAGCCCTCAGGCGAGCGAACCGGAGCAGCAGGTACCGGGGGATCTGGTCGGGCGGCGACTCCTGGACGTCCGGCCGCAACTGGCCAATACCGGCGTCTTCGAGGCGTACCGGCAGGTCGCGCTCGGCGGCGGTACCTGGCAGCGGTCGGCGGAGCCGGAGACGATCCT
>WNGR01000284.1_pt1 | contig 56286 bp, 48 predicted proteins | sample 5407581 | NCBI WGS metagenome assembly WNGR01 (sample SAMN13153383, study PRJNA577476) | soil metagenome | isolation source: 80 cm soil or saprolite under Garry oak tree replicate 2 | place: USA:California | collected 2016-06-15 | reverse complement strand
CATGCACCGCGCGCACCGCGGCAACGATGTTCGCGTACGCGCCGCAACGGCAAATATTGCCGCTCATGCGTTCGCGGATTTCATCGTCGGAAAATTGGGGAGGGCGGCGGCGCACATCGGCCGTCACGGTGCTGGCCGTGCCGTCGCGGGATTCGCTCAAGAGGGCCGTCGCTGAACACAACTGGCCGGGTGTACAGTAACCGCACTGAAAAGCATCGTGTTCGATGAAGGCGCGCTGGATCGGACTCAGTGCGCCGTTGGCGGCAAGCCCTTCGACTGTCGTGATGTTCTCGCCTTCATGCATGACGGCGAGCGTCAGGCACGAGTTGATGCGGCGGCCGTCGGCGAGCACGGTGCATGCGCCGCACTGTCCACGGTCGCAGCCTTTTTTCGAGCCCATCAGGCCCGCGTATTCGCGCAGCGCATCGAGCAAGGTCACGCGCGGTTCGAGTTGCAGCGTGTGGGCGCGGCCGTTGACCGTCAACGTGACCGGGCGCGGCGGCACGGCCTCGCGAGCTTGCGCGGGCGGCGCCGCAGCCGGTGACTGAGTTTGCGCGCGAAGGTGCGGCGCCGCACCGACAGTAGCCGCAGCGGCAGCCGATTGCAGAAAGCGGCGCCGCGAGGGTTGACATGGGGTCGCGGCGGTTTCGTCGCCCGAATCCTGACATTTTGTGTTCGAAGACATGACGTTCAGTTGACTCCATTGAAAGGTCGATGCACGCTGGCGATGCGTCGGTATCCGAAGCGTCGCGGTCTGACACACTGCCGGCAGCAAATTCGGTGCCGTTGCGTGTACAACGGTATGAAAAAATAACGGAGACAGCAAAGATGACTTCACGGAAAAGAGTCAGGCCGGCGTCGAATTCCGGCTCGCCGGCGCGAGCGATCGCCACGGGCGTGGCAGCCGCTCTCGTCCTCACCGCTTGCCACAGCGGCGGCGACGACAACGACAAGCCTCCGCAAGCCAACGTCCTGCCGAGCTTCATCACGAGCTCGGTGAAAACCCAATCTTATGACGGCAACGCCGACGATCTGCTTACTGCGGGCCTCGGCAAAACCGGCCTCGCATCGGCCACGGCGCCGGCCATCGCCAACGCGGCGCAACCGACCGCCGCCGAGCTCCGGCGTCTTGCGATCTGGTCGAACTATCGCGCGCTCGTCGACATGACGGCGAACGGCGGCTATGGACGCTTCTGGGGCCCCAACGTCGACCTGAACGGCAACGACACGCTCGGCGAAGGCAAGATCGCCGGCAAGGAATACCTCGCGTTCGCCGACGACGGCAGCGGCAAGCTGAACGTCAGCATGCTCGTGCAAATCCCGACGACCTTCAACGCGGACCAGCCGTGCATCGTCACGGCCACGTCATCCGGTTCACGCGGCGTGTACGGCGCGATTTCGGCGGCCGGCGAGTGGGGGCTCAAGCGCGGTTGCGCGGTCGCCTATACCGACAAAGGCAGCGGCAACGGCGCGCATGAACTGTCGACCAATCGCGTCACTCTGATCGACGGCACGCTGGCGGACGCCGGCACCGCGGGCAAAGCGAGCCTCTTCACGGCAAACCTCGGCAGCGGCGATCTGACGTCGTTCAATAGCCAATTCCCGAATCGCTACGCGTTCAAGCATGCGCATTCACAGCAGAATCCGGAGCAGGACTGGGGCAAGAACACGCTGCAAGCAATCCAGTTCGCGTATTGGGCGCTCAACGATTCGTACGGCGCCCTCAACGGCTCCACGCGCACCGTGCGTTATACGAGTGGCAGCATCACGACCATCGCGGCGTCGGTGAGCAATGGCGGCGGCGCGTCGCTCGCGGCGGCCGAACAGGATACGTCCGGCCTGATCACCGCGGTCGTGGTCGGCGAACCGCAGATCAATTTGCGGCTGCCCGCCTCGGTGTCGGTCACGCAGGGCGGCGCGCCGGTCGGTGCGATCGGCAAGCCGCTCGCCGACTACACGACGCTCGCCAACACATTGCAGCCCTGCGCGGCGCTCGCGCCGGCCGCAACCGGCGCGCCCTATCTGAGCGCGCTGCCGCTTGCCACGACCACGGCGATTCGCACCGCGCGATGCGCGTCGCTGGCGGCCGCCGGCGTGATCGCCGGCAGCGACGTGGCGACTCAGGCGGCCAACGCGCTCGCGCTGCTGCATCAGAACGGCTATCAGACCGACTCCGATCTGCTGCAAGCGCCGATGTGGGACTCGCAAGCGGTGCCGGCCGTCGCCGTGACCTATGCGAACGCGTACGCGCGCTCGAGCGTCACGGACAACCTCTGCAACTTCAGTTTCGGCACCACCAGTTCGACGGGTGCGGCCGGCGTGACGCCGGCGGTTTCGCCGATGCTCACGGTATTCGGCAACGGCAACGGCGTGCCGCCCACCAACGGCATCAATCTCGTCTTCAACGCGGGCGCGGCGGGAGCCGCGGATCATCGCCTCGCGACCGCCGACGCCAGCTACGCCGGCGCCGCCTGCCTGCGTGCGCTATGGACGAACGGCGCGTTGACCAACAGCGTGGAGGCCGTGCGCGTCAACGCAAACCTGCACGGCAAGCCTGCGATCATCGTGCAGGGCCGCGCCGATGCGCTCGTGCCGATCAACCACGCATCGCGTCCGTACCTCGGGCTGAATCAGCTGACTGAAGGCGGCGCGAGCAAGCTGTCGTTTTATGAAGTGACGAACGCCCAGCATTTCGACGCGTTTCTCGGCGTGGCCGGCTTCGATACGCGCTTCGTGCCGCTGCACTACTACAACATTCAGGCGCTCAATCTGATGTGGAGTCATCTGAAGAGCGGCACGCCGTTGCCGCCGTCGCAGGTGATTCACACGGTGCCGCGCGGCGGCACCGCCGGCGCCGCGCCGCCGCTTAGCACCGCCAATTTGCCGGCGATCGCGGCCAGCCCCGGTTTCAGCGGCATTACGGTGGCCAACGGCGCAGTGAACGTGCCGAACTGAGTTGAGCGGCCCGCGGCGGCGATTTGCGCACGCGGGCTGCGTGTCGAATCGCCGCCGCGTATCCGTACGACTGCCCAGGTACAAACGATGCTGACGCTGACGAGGTGACGCGCGTTCAGAGGAGAGCGAATGCAGTTCGACTATAGGCATTTTCACATCGATTGCCGCGCACGCCATGCGGAAGACGGCTACTACTACGCGAGAGCAAAGATCACGCGCATGCCGCAAAAAAACGAGCATTTCCGGTCGCACGATTCCGGCGACATCGACGCCTTTTCGAACGAAGCCGATGCCATTTCATGCGCGAAGTCATGGGCGATGGAGTGGTGCGATACAGCGGCGGAATAAATCGCCCTGCAGGAGAACACGCCGTGGCCAAACTTCGAATTGCGACGTTCAACATCAATGGAATCCGTTCGCGCTTGCCCGCACTGCTGCAGTGGCTCGAGCGCGAGGCGCCGGACATTGTGTGCCTGCAGGAACTCAAGGCGTTGGACAGCGCCTTTCCCGCCGAGCAACTGCGTGATGCGGGTTACGGCGCCATCTGGCAAGGGCAGAGCGCATGGAACGGCGTGGCGATTCTGTCGAAGGGAGAGGCGCCTCACGAGAGCCGCCGCGGCCTGCCCGGTTTCGAGGACGACACGCACAGCCGCTATCTGGAAGCGGCCGTGGGCGGAGTGCTGGTGTGCTGCCTGTATCTGCCGAACGGCAATCCGCAACCGGGTCCCAAGTTCGACTACAAGCTCGCGTGGTTCGATCACCTGATCGCGCATGCGGCGAAGCTGTTCAAGAGCGGCCATCCGGTGGTGCTGGCGGGCGACTTCAACGTTGTTCCCACCGACGAGGACATCTACAACCCGCGTTCCTGGCTGAAGGACGCGCTGCTCCAACCCGAAAGCCGCGAGCGTTATCGACGCCTGCTCGCGCAGGGCTGGACCGATGCGCTGCGAACGCATTTCGGCGACGAGCGCGTCTATACCTTCTGGGATTATTTCCGCCGTCATTGGGACACGAACTCCGGCTTGCGCATCGACCACATTCTGCTGAACGCCGACCTCGCGCCGCGTTTGCGCGACGCGGGCGTCGACCGCTGGGTGCGCGGTGAACCGCATGCGAGCGATCATGCGCCGACATGGGTGGAACTGGATATGGGCGCGGCGCGGCGCAAGAAAAACGGCTGACGGGCGGGGGGCGGCGAGGGCGGCGGGAGCTGCGAAAGCGGAATGCGATGCATCGGCACCTCGAACCTGGCGGTCTATGCGGCACACCCGCCCCACCCGGCACGAAAGCGAACCGGGCGATCGCTCACGGCGGATCGTCCGGTGTTCGTCGAACCGTCTTAAGGCTACCGATGATAGTCGCGATGCGAGCCGCCGTGCGACCACAGCGCGCCGGCCACGAAGCCGGCGAGCGCGACCACCGCGAGGGTGGTGAACGGGCTTTCGACCGTGGTGTCCCGAACCAGACTGGTGGTGCTCGCGCAGAGTTGCTGGGCCTTGCCGCTCAGTTCCCTGGCCTTGCCCGCCATCTGCTCGCCTGTGTCTCCAGACACGTCGCCGGCCGCGCCTTGAACTTTGCCCACGGCTTCCTTGACTGCGCCTTGTGCTGAGTCGGTGTCCATACGTTTGCTCCCGTTGTCATATTTACGTGTGAACTCGTCGCAATTGCAACGTCGCCACACCAAGGTTCGCGCAAGCCACCCGGCAAAGGGCGGCTTACGTCCACGAGACAGGGCGCAAGAAGCGCGCCCGAGGAGACACGATCAACTCGACGCCGGCAAAAAACTACGGCGAGCGGCGGGAAAAACTCACCGGCTGCAAGCATCCGGCCACTGCGGGAATGGCTGAACTGTATGTACTGGTAAACGGCTAAACGGCTGGATTCGCGCAGTCTGAAGCGCGTGCGTGAACGAAAGAAGAAATTCACCAGACGATTAGTTCGTCAATTCCAATTCCGGTAGTTCTGCCCGTGTGCGGCGCAGTCGTTGCCGCCGCAACTTTGTGAGCGGCAGGTGTGTTCCGATTCAGTCATCCGCCTATGCGAAAACGCATGACCCAACATTGCCGCCAGTTGGTCTGCTAGCATGACAAGCATTCGTAACGATGGCCGGTTCCGGCCGGTTTCCGCACTCAGGCGGCACACCGGTTAGTTGTCGAATAACAAAGGCCGGCGGCGACAAAACGGCCTGTGGCGATAAGGGGCTTACCCGCAGGGGCAAGCAGTATGCGAAATCTGAATCGCGCTGTTCACCGTAGGCCGGAATTCAAGGCGGCTCCCTCTATTGTCGGTTTCTTGCTGTTATTCACATCCGCAGTCGGTCATGCGCAGGAGTTCTCGCTATTCGGCGGCGGCTCGCGCGCGAGCAGAACCAATACCTACACGTGGGCCTTGAACTATCAGGAAGGCCTGGGACGCTACTTCGCCGCCAGCTTCACGTGGCTCAACGAAGGGCACATCCCGAACCATCACCGCGACGGCCAGATGATCCAGCTATGGGGGCGCATCCCCGTGGGCAGCCCGCGATTCGTCCTGCAGGCGGGCATCGGCCCCTACCGTTATTTCGATACGACCACGGCCGAGCAAGGCGGAAATTATTCCGACACGCACGGCTGGGGCGTGGTGTATAGCGTGCGCGCCGCGTACTACGCATCGAACCGGTGGATCACGCAACTTCAGCTCAATCGCGTGCACGTGCAGCGTGGACCGGACTCGGCCGGCGTGATGATGGGCGTCGGCTATCAACTGGATGCGCCAGCCACGCCCGGTCCGCGCGACTGGGCGAGCGGCAGCATCCACAAGGTCACGAATAACGAAGTGGCCGTGTACCTGGGCCGAACCATCATCAACTCGACCAGTTCGCAGACGGCGCTGGGTGGCGCGATCGAGTACCGGCGCGGCCTCGCGAAGTATCTCGACGTGACGGTCGGCTATCTTCACGAAGGCAGCAGCAGGGAGTCGCGCCGCGACGGTATCACCAGCCAGTTGTGGGCCACCCGCGCGTTCTTCAACGACAAGGTCACGCTGGCGGCCGGCTTCGGCGGGTACTATGCGATCAACGGCAATTCGAACGAGCACAGCCTCGACTCGGGCTCGGGCGCCGGCACGTTCTCCGGCCTGATCACGGTCGCGGGCGCGTATCGCCTGACCGATCACTGGGAGGCACGGGCCGCATGGAATCGCGTGCTGACCCGTTATGATCGCGACTCGGATGTGATTTTCGGCGGTGTGGGCTACCGTTGGTGAAGGCTCACGCGCAAGCGCAGGAGCCGTCTCTGGAACCGCTAGTCAAGACCCGCAAAAAACGGAGAAGAGCATGAAAGCCAGCACCATCGCCGAACGGGAGGCCCGTGGCCGTGCCGCGCGTGAGCACTCGAAACGCTCGAGCCATCGAACGGTGGGCGAATTGCACCGCGATCCGATCGAACTCCTCAAGCAGAGCAGCGAGGGCAGGGTCGCCAATCTCGTGCCGCTGCGCTATGGGCGCATGGCCGTGTCGCCCTTCACCTTTTTTCGCGGCTCGGCGATTCTGCAAGCTCACGACTTGAGCAAGGTTCACGATTCCGGTCTGACCATGCCGATTTGCGGCGACGGCCATCTGATGAACTTCGGCGGTTTCGCCACGCCTGAGCGGCAGCTCGTATTCGATCTGAACGACTTCGACGAAGCCTCGATCGGTCCATTCGAATGGGACCTGAAACGCCTGAGCGCGAGCCTCGTCATCGCCGCGCGTCATATGCGCTTGAGCCGCGGTACGGCTGAAAGTCTGGTGATGACCGCCGTCAGCGAATACCGCGATCGCATGGCGCAGTATGCGCAATACGGCGCGCTCGAACTCTGGTACGACCGCATCACCTTCGACCGCATGGCGGAAACCGCGCTCACCCCCGAACGCCGCCGCACGGTGCGGCGCGGCATGGAAAAGGCCGCGAGCCGTACTCATGAAAACCTGCTCGAGAAAATGGCCGAACACGACGGCGGCCATTGGCGAATCCGCGATGCGCCGCCGGCGCTGTTTCACGTGCTGGGCGCGAACACGCTGTTCACCGCGGAGGAAACCGAAGCATTCAGGACCGCCAACTGGCGCAAGATGCTCGAGCGCATGTGGGGCGAATACCTGAAGACCATGTCGCACGACCGGCGCGAGCTGCTCGGCCATTTCACCGTGCAGGATATCGTGTTCAAGGTGGTGGGCGTGGGCAGTGTCGGCACGCGCTGCATGGTGGTGCTGACCGTCGATCACATGGGCAAGCCGCTTTTCCTGCAACTCAAGGAGGCGCGGCCTTCCGTGATCACGCGGTACTACAAGTCGCCGCCCATCAAGCACGAGGGCGAGCGCGTCGTGCGGGGGCAGCGCATGTTGCAGGCCGCGAGCGACATCTTTCTCGGTTGGGCGACGGGGCCGCTCGGGCGGCATTTCTATTTCCGTCAGCTACGCGACATGAAGCTGTCGGCAAACATCGAATTGTTCGACAACGATCTGCTGGACGGCTATGCGCGGCTGTGTGGGTGGATCATGGCGCGCGCGCATGCGAAGGCGAGCGGGCAGGCGATCGAGGTCAGCGCGTATATCGGCCGTGGCGACCAGTTTGCCGAGGCGCTTACCGGCTATGCGACGAGCTACGCGGATCAGGTCGAACGCGACTACGACGTGTTCCTGAAGGCGTGCCGCGGCGGTGAGTTGGAAGCGCGCACGGATGAAGACATGGCGGCGGATTTTCGCGTGTAGCAGTGGCGTCCGCGCGGCTCGGCGGAGGTGTCAGTGGCTGAGCCGCGTGGACGGCGTGCCTGGATGCCGCTCAAGCGCTGCTCTGGCCCGCGCCCCAATCAGCCGTCAATACGCGCTTCACGCAGCGTGACGAAGCGCAGACGTTGCCTGCGAGCCGCGTCGATCACACGCGGCAGCACCGCGAGGATCAGCGGCTTGCCTTCGACAGTGAGAGCGGCATTGCCGTCGTGCAGCAGCAGGATGTCGCGCGGCGCAAGGCCGTCGAGCAGCCGCCGCGTCACCACCCGAGGATCGCGCTCGCGGGTGTCGTAGCCGCGCCGCGTCCACGCCGCGAGCCGCAGATCGAGCTTGCGTAGCACCGGTTCGAGAAAGATGTTGCGCAAGCCCGCCGGCGCGCGGAAGAACATCGGCCGCTCGCCGCTCAGTTCCTCGAGGGTGCGCTGCGCGGCGTCGATCTCCCGCGTGAGCGCGCCCGGAAACGTCACCGAAAACGTGTGCACGTGAACCTGCGAATGGTTTTCGAGCGCATGACCGCGCGCGACGATCTCGCGTGTGAGTTCCGGATAGCGCCGCGCGTTCTCGCCGATGCAGAAGAACGTGGCGCGCACGTTGAACGCGTCGAGCAGATCGAGCACTTGCGGCGTGACGGCGGGATCGGGGCCGTCGTCGATGGTCAGCGCGATCGCGTCGGCGTTGCGCACGCCGGCGGGCAGGCGCGTCCAGTTCGGGCCCAGCAGCGAGGTGCGCGGCAGCAAGCCGGCCACCGTGAAAATGGCGTGATTGGCGAAGATCGCGGCCAGCCACCACGGCCATGCGGCAGGCGCGAGCAGCCATCCGGCCAGCACGAATACATGCCATGCGGCAGTGGCCGTGAGCATCGCGGGATAGCCGGTGGCCGGCCAACGGCGCTGCGGCGTGGGCTGGGCGCCATGCGGCGGCGTTGAAGGTTGTTTCATAAAGCGTGCTTCCTGTCTTCCTTCTTCCATCCTCGGAAGGCCTTGAATCGCGCGAGTGACGCGCAACGGCGAAAGATACCATTGATGCGCCGTCCGTCCCGGGCGCGGACAGGAACGGGAAATAATGAAAGCATGCTGAAAGACGTTATGCTTCGCGACGGCCGCCGCGTTCGCGCTCACGTTGACGGCCGCTCGTCTATCCACCTGTGCTTATTTCGCCGGTCCGTGCCGGTCATGCGTCCATGCGTTTGCGTCACATCGAAATTTTTCACGCCATCATGCGTACAGGGTCGCTGTCGAAAGCGGCGGAACTGTTGTGCGTGTCTCAGCCCGCCGTGAGCAAGGCGCTCGCGCATGCCGAACGCAGCCTCGGCTTCGCGCTGTTCAATCGCGTGCATGGCCGTTTGCAGCCGACGCGCGAAGCGGAACTGCTGTTCTCCGAATCGCAGAAGCTGCAGGCGAATCTCGACGGCATTCGCCACCTCGCGCGCAACCTCGCGTTGCAACCGGAAGGGCATTTGCGCATCGGCTGTTTGCCGAGCCTGGGCTTGAGCCTGATTCCGCCGGCGGTGCAAGCGTTTCGCCGAGGCTATCCGCGCGTGTCGCTGAAGGTCCAGACGCGGCATACCGAGGAGTTGCTGAATGCGCTGCTCACGCGCGATCTCGATCTCGCGATCGCGCTGAATCCGCCGGCGCGGCCGGGCATCACGGCGGTCGAGCTGGGCCGCACGGCGATTGTCTGCGTGTGTCCGCCGGACGATCCCGACGCGCGGCAGCCAATCGATCTGCCGACCTTTCTCGCTCGCGACTGGATCAGCATCGGCAACAGTGATCCGCTCGGCGAGCTGATCGGCAATGCGCTCGAAGCGCAGGATCTCGACGAAAGCGTCGCCGCCGTCGAGGCGCAGACCTGGTACGTGGCGCGGGCGCTGGCCGCGCGCGGCATCGGCTATGCGCTGCTCGACGAACTGACCGCGCAAAGCGGCGCGGAGCCGGTCGCGATCCGGCCGGTGACGCCCGCGTTGTCGGCCGGCGTGTTCGCGCTCTGGCGCGACGGCGGGATGGACTCGCAGGCCGGCAACGCGTTTCTCGACGTATTGCGCGCGCGTTTTGCGTAGGCCTTCGGTCGACGTCTTAACCCTGGGTTATGGAGCCGTGCATCTGCTCATTTGATGCGCGTATTTCGTCGCGCCACACTCGCGGTGAACGAATTCCCTGGGGTGTGGTTTCTATGCGGGTGTGTGTACTCGGTGCAGGCGTGGTGGGTTTGACGAGCGCCTATCAATTGGCGCGCGACGGCCACGACGTGACGATTCTCGAGGGCCGCGACGGCGCCGCGCTCGAAGCGAGCTTCGCGAACGGCGGCCAGTTGAGCTATAGCTATGTCGCGCCGCTTGCCGACCCGTCAGTGTTGCCGCATCTGCCCGCGTGGCTGTTGCAAAGCGATTCTGCGTTGCGTTTCGTGCCGCGCCTCGATCCGCAACAATGGCGCTGGTGCCTGTCGTTTCTGCTCGCGTGTCGCGGCAGCCGCGCGCGGCAAACGGCCGTGGAAATGCTGCAATTGGGCGCGTTGAGCCGCGAGGCTTTGCATGAACTCGTGCAACGCGAGGCGATCGATTTCAATTACGTGCGCAACGGCAAGCTCGTCGTGTACCGCGATGCGAATGCGTTCGACGCGGCGCGCCGCAAGATGGACCCTCTGCGAAGGGCGGGTTCCGAGCAGCGCGCGCTCGATGCCGCCGCTTGCGTGGCGGTCGAGCCCGCGTTGGAACGCGCGCGGCCGTTGCTGGCGGGCGGTATTCACACGCCGTCGGAAGAGGCCGGCGATTGCCACAAATTCAGCGTGGCGCTCGCCGGCGTGCTGAAGACGCAATACGGCGTGGCGATTCACTACGAAACGCCGGTTCACTCGTTCGTCACCGAGCGCGATGCCGCGGTTGCCGTGCGCACGCCGCGAGGCGAGATTCGCGCCGATGCATTCGTGGTCGCGTTGGGTAACGGCAGCGCGCCGTTGCTGCGCCCGCTCGGCGTGCGTCTGCCGATGTATCCGCTCACCGGCTACAGCCTGACGATACCCGGCGTGCCCGGCCACGCGCCGCGGGTGAGCGTGACCGATCTGCATCGCAAGGTGGTGTATGCGCCGCTCGGCGAGCACCTGCGGATTGCGGGCATGGTCGAAATCGCCGGCATGAACGTGACGCAGCGCGACAAGCGCCTCGAACTGCTCAAGCGTCAGGCGCAGGAAATCTTCCCCGATGCCGGCGACTACGCGGCGGCGCGGACCTGGTGCGGGCATCGTCCGGCCACGCCGGACAGCAAGCCGCTCATCAGTCCCACGCCGTATCGCAACTTGTGGCTCAACACGGGCCACGGCGCGCTCGGCTTCACGCTGGCATGCGGCAGTGCGCGCGTGATCGCGGATGCGATCGCGGGCCGCACGCCGCCGCTCGATCCCGGCGCTTATGCATGGCAGCGCTGAGCGCGCGGGATACAAACGTCGTTTTTCGATTTCAAAGATTCGGATGCACTCACACACCACCGCCACACGCCGCTTCGGCACAACGAAAGGAGACGTCATGAAACTTGCAGCAGCACTCACCACGATCGCCATCGCCACGACCTTCGCCGGCACCGCGCGCGCCGAAGAGCCGAGCGCCACGCTGAAAAAGATCCGCGAAACCGGCGTGATTTCGCTTGGCGTGCGCGAATCGTCGGTGCCGTTTTCTTACTACGATGAACAGCAGCAGGTGATCGGCTATTCGCAGGCGATCGCGCTGAAGATCGTCGACGAGGTGAAGAAGGAACTGAATCTGCCGAACCTGAAAGTGAAGGAAGTGCCGATCACGTCGCAAAACCGGATTCCGCTGGTGCAGAACGGCACCATCGACATCGAATGCGGCTCGACCACGCACACGAAAGAGCGCGACAACCAGGTCGCGTTTTCGAACAGCTTCTTCCAGTACGGCGTGCGGATGATCGTGAAGAAAAGCTCGGGCGTGAAGGACTTTCCCGATCTCGCGGGCAAGACCGTGGTGACCACGGCGGGCACGTCGGAAGAACGCCTGCTGCGGCAGATGAACAATGAGAAGGGCATGAACATGCGCCTGATCAGCGCGAAGGATCATGCGGAATCCTTTCTCAATGTAAAGACCGGCCGCGCCGTGGCATTTGTGATGGACGATCCGCTGCTGTATGGTGCTAAAGCCAGGGAGGCGGACGCGAACGATTACCTGATCACCGGCAACTCGCCGATGTCCGAGGTGTATGGTTGCATGTTCCGCAAGGAAGACCCGGGTTTCAAGAAGCTCGCCGACGGCGTGATCGCGCGGCTGCAGACCTCGGGCGAGGCGGCGGCCATGTATCAGAAGTGGTTCACGCAGCCGATTCCGCCGAAGGGCATCAACCTCAACTATCCGCTGTCCGCGGATATGAAATCGCTGTTCGCGAACCCGAACGACCGCGCGCTGGACTGACCGCTTGTCGAGCGAGCGCCTGCTGAAGCCGGCGCCGTCAGGTCCGGCAGGTTCGCGTGCAGCCAGTTTGCAAATCGGGTCTGCAAGGAAAGGAGACGTGCTGTGACGGGAACGGGAATCAGGAAGGTTGCGCTGGTGACGGGCGCGGGCAGCGGCATCGGCCGCGCGTGTGCGCTCAGACTGTTGGAACACGGCTATAGCGTCGTGCTGGCAGGCCGCCGCCAGGCGCTGCTCGACGCGGTCGTGCAGGAAGCGCAGCCGCTTGGCGGCGACGCGCTCGCCGTTGCGTGCGACGTGACGGACGCGGCGAGCGTCGCCGCGCTGTTCGACACGATCCGCGAGCGGCATGGCCGGCTCGACGTGCTGTTCAACAACGCGGGCCGCAGCGGTTCGCCCGTCGATATCGACGAACTCGACATCGACGAATGGCGCTCCGTGGTCGACACCAACCTCACCGGCGTGTTTCTATGCACGCGGGCCGCGTTCGGTCTGATGAAAACGCAGAGTCCGCGCGGCGGGCGCATCATCAACAACGGCTCGATCTCGGCGCATGCACCGCGGCCGAACAGCATCGCGTACACGGCGACCAAGCACGCGATCACCGGTCTCACGAAAGCCGTGTCGCTCGACGGCCGCAAATACGACATCGTGTGCGGGCAGATCGACATCGGCAATGCGGCCACGGAGATGGCCGAACGGATGGCGCGCGGCATCGTGCAGGCGAACGGCGAAATCGCGGTCGAGCCGCTGATGGACGTTCAGCACGTCGCCGACGCGGTGCTGCATATGGCGGAATTGCCCCTGTCGGCGAACGTTCAGTTCATGACCATCATGGCGAGCAAAATGCCGTTCGTCGGCCGGGGTTGATGACTGGTTGATGACCGCCCGCTGAAAGCGCGGCGCGGCGGATCAACTTATACTGATTGCTTCCCGCCTTTTTCGGAAAGCGATTCGCCGTGCCCCGAGCCACACCCAGGGACGACCCGCCGCCGGTGCCGCCCGTGCAGCCCGATCTTGACGATTGTTGTCACAGCGGCTGCAATCCGTGTGTCTTCGATCTCTACGATGAAGCGCTCGAGCGCTATCGGACCGCGCTCGCCGAATGGCAAGCGCGGCACGCGCGGAAAGCGGCGCAGACAAGGTAGAGCAAGCCGCGCACGCGCCGCTAAATAGCGTGCCGGTTTTACGCGAAGGCCGCAGCCCTACTACGTCCCCGTCATGAGCGAACTTCAGGCCGCACGCATCGAAACCATCAACGAATCGCACACGCTCGACGATCTGCACGACTTCGTGCAGCGTTATCCGCGTCTGTTCGTGCTGACCGGCGCGGGCATCAGCACCGACTCCGGCATTCCCGGCTATCGCGACGACAACGGCGAATGGAAGCGTTCGCGGCCGATCACGCTGCAGGAATTTCTCGGCACGGTCGGAATGCGCCGGCGCTACTGGGCGCGCAGCATGGTCGGCTGGCCGGTGGTCGCGCACGCGCAGCCGAATGCCGCGCATACCGCGCTGGCCCGGCTCGAAGCGGCGGGCCACGTGCCGGCGCTGGTTACGCAGAACGTCGACGGCTTGCATCAGCGGGCGGGCAGCCGCGACGTGATCGAACTGCACGGCGGCATCAACGGTGTGACGTGTCTGGACTGCGGGATGCAACACGCGCGCGCATCGATCCAGCAGACGCTCGAAGCCGACAACCCCGCGCTCCTGGACATCACCGCCGAAACTGCCGCCGACGGCGACGCGCATCTGGAATGGCACGATCTCGAAGCGTTCCGCATTCCGGCGTGTTCGAACTGCGGCGGCTTGCTGAAACCTTCGGTGGTGTTCTTCGGCGAAAGCGTGCCGCGCGAGCGGGTCGAAGCGGCCTCGCATGCGCTCGACGCAGCGGACGCGCTGCTGGTGGTCGGCTCGTCGCTGATGGTCTATTCGGGCTATCGCTTCTGCGTGTGGGCGCAGAAGCAGGGCAAGCCGGTCGTCGCGATCAATCTGGGGCGAACGCGTGCCGATCCGCTGCTTTCGCTGAAAATCGCGGCGCCGTGCGCGGATACGTTGACAGCGCTGGCGGGCCGCCTCGCGCTAAATTGAGCAAGGTGCTCCAATACGACGGAGCGAGCGTAAATCACCGATAATCCCGTTCCCCGCCACGGATGACCTTGAACTCGCCCGCAGAGCGTGCACGGCCATTCACCGAAACCGGAACTGAACATGACTGATTCCCAACCGGCGCTCCGGCAACATTCGCCTTCCGCGGAACGCAACCGCGATCCGATCCTCGCGGTGTTGCGCGACGTGCTGCCGGCCGTCTGCCGCGTGCTCGAAATCGCGAGCGGCACGGGGCAGCACGCGATCTGCTTCGCCCGCGCGTTGCCGGGCCTCGACTGGCAGCCGAGCGATCTCGATGAAGAGGCGCGTGCGTCGATTGCCGCGTGGGTCGCGCATGAAGGGTTGGCGAACGTGCGCGCACCGCTCGCGCTCGACGTGCATCAGCCGGATTGGGGCGTGGACGCGCTCGACGCCGTGGTCTGTATCAACATGATTCACATCTCGCCGTGGAGCGCGGCGCAAGCGCTTTTCGCGGGCGCGGGCCGCCGCCTCGTCGACGGCGGTGTACTGTATCTGTACGGTCCTTATAAACGCGGCGGCGCGCACACCTCGCCGAGCAACGATGCGTTCGATCGACAATTGCGCAGCCGCGACCCCGCGTGGGGCGTGCGCGACATGGAAGCCGTGATCGCGTTGGGCGCCTCGGCCGGACTCGTATGCGACGAGCCGATCGCGATGCCGGCCAACAATTTCAGTCTGGTGTTCAGGAAACGCCCAGGCGCGGCGCGGGTCTGACACACGTTCGGCCGCGTGTTCGGCCACGTGCACGCGCAAGTTGCGCCATGCGTTGCCTCGTGCGTGCCGCGAACTCATGCGGCAACGCAAGAAGCGCCGCAACGGGCAACCGCCGCACGCGCCGCACGCAGTAAAAAGCTTCCGCTCGCTGCCCGCCAACGAGCGGCAAGCCGGCATTTCTTTTATGCTTTCACCCTCGACGTTCCGCCGACGTTCCTTCCGGCGCGGCGTCACGACATTTTTTGGACTCTGGAGAATTCACATGGGCAAACAGGCAATCGGCGTGGTGGGGCTGGCGGTCATGGGCCGCAATCTGGCGCTCAACATCGAGAGCCGCGGCCACGCGGTGTCGGTCTACAACCGTAGCCGCGAGAAAACCGACGAACTCATCGCCGAATATCCGGACAAGAAGCTGGTGCCGGGCTTCACGCTGGAAGAGTTCGTGGAGTCGCTCGAAAAACCGCGCCGCATCCTGCTGATGGTCAAGGCAGGCGAGCCGACCGACGCCACCATCGCGCAGCTCAAGCCGCTGCTGGACAAGGGCGACATTCTGATCGACGGCGGCAACACGCATTTCACCGACACGATCCGCCGCAATCAGGAACTGGCGAAGGCCGGCCTGCACTTCATCGGCACCGGCGTCTCGGGCGGCGAGGAAGGCGCGTTGAAAGGCCCGTCGATCATGCCGGGCGGTCAGCGCGACGCCTACGACCTCGTTGCCCCGATCCTCACTGAAATCGCCGCGAAGGCGCCGGACGGCGAGCCGTGCGTCGCGTACATGGGGCCGGACGGCGCGGGCCACTTCGTGAAGATGGTGCACAACGGCATCGAATACGGCGACATGCAGCTGATCGCCGAAAGCTATGCGGTGCTCAAGCAGGTGGCCGGCCTGTCGAACGAGGAGCTCGGCAAGGTCTACACCGAGTGGAACCAGGGCGAACTCGACAGCTATCTGATCGAAATCACCTCGAAGATTTTCAGCAAGAAAGACGAGGAAACCGGCAAGGATCTGGTGGACGTGATTCTGGATCGCGCCGCGCAGAAGGGCACCGGCAAGTGGACCAGCCAGAACGCGCTCGACCTCGGCGCACCGCTGCCGCTGATCACGGAAGCCGTGTTCGCGCGCGTGCTGTCGTCGCTGAAGGCTCAGCGCGTGGCCGCGAGCAAGGTGCTGGAAGGGCCGGCGGCGAAGCCGCTCGGCGTCGAGCGTGACGCATTCGTCGAATCGGTGCGCCGCGCGCTGTATTTCAGCAAGGTGATTTCCTACGCGCAAGGCTTCGCGCAACTGCGCGCGGCGTCGGAAGAGTACAAGTGGGATCTCGATTTCGGCACGATCGCGAAGATTTTCCGCGCCGGCTGTATCATCCGCGCCCGCTTCCTGCAGAAGATCACGGACGCCTATACGAAAGACAAGGCAATCGCCAACCTGCTGCTCGACCCGTACTTCCGCGATATCGCGAAGAACTATCAGTCGGCGTTGCGCGAGGTCGTGGTGGCCGCGATCAATGCGGGCGTGCCGGTGCCGGCTTTCGCGTCGGCGGTGGCGTATTTCGACGCTTATCGCTCGGAACGCCTGCCGGCGAACCTGGTGCAGGCACAGCGCGATTTTTTCGGCGCGCATACGTTCGAGCGCACTGACAAGCCGGGCAGCTTCCACGCGAACTGGAGCTAAAGCGTTTGAATCGCGGCCCGGCAAGCGCTTGCAGCAAGGCGCGCCGGGCCACGCGACCGCTTGAAATCCGGCGGCCCTATTATTGCCGAAACCTATCGGCCATATAGCGGGATGGCGGGATTGAACCTCGACTGTTGCGATAATCGAAATTGAGTTTCATCGTTTTAGGGGTTTCCCCTAGGTGTCGACACTCCTAAACTTCTTCTCAAGCGCTACGGGATAACAAGCCCAAAGCGATTCAAAACAAGTTATGGAGGTTTACATCATGAAGACCCTTATCTCCGCAGTTGTCGTCGCCGCCGCTCTGGCCGCTCCTGTCGCTTCGTTCGCTCAATCGAATCAGCCGGTCACGCGCGCTCAAGTCCGCGCCGAACTGGTGCAGCTCGAAAAGGCCGGCTACAACCCGGTGGGCGATCACATCGATTACCCGGCCAACCTGCAGGCCGCGCAAGCACGCGTCGATGCTCAAAACGGCACCGCTCAAGCCGCCAACAGCGGCTACGGCGCACCGATCGCCGGCAGTTCGCAAGCCGGCCGTCCGGTGAGCAGCAACGACCGTAACTCGGTCTACTTCGGCAACTAATCTGCGCCGAAGAAGCTGATGCAAACGCCGCCATCAACAGGCGGTGCGCATTAAAAAACGCCGACCGGTTTTTTCCGGCCGGCGTTTTGTCGTTTACAGCGCTCGTCAGCGCTGAGTTCAGCAGCCGGGTCAGTGATTCGGCAAATGCGGAATCGCTTCATTGCTCGTCAGGTTGAGCTGGTGAATCTGCCGATGCGCCTTGTTCAGATGCGCCTGCGCGGCCACGCGCTGCGCTTCCAGTTGCGACACCTCCTTGTGCACCTGATGCTGCCGGTTCGACACCGCATGCTCCTGAGCGCCGCGCCGCTGAAGATCGTTGCGCAGTCTTTCGGCCTGCGCCTCTGAGCGTGCGATCAGGCGCGCCAGCTGTTCGTTTTGCGCCTCCAGTTGCGCGCGGCGGGTTTCACCTTCCGAGAGCCGCGCCGCCTGTTCCTCGAAATGATGAAAGGCGGTTTCGGCGGCTTCGAGATCGGCGGCTTTCAGTGCGCGCCACAGTGAGCCGTCCTGATACAGCGCGACGTAGTACGTCAGCTCTTTCGAGTGGAACAGCAGGCTGACCGAATAGGCGAAGCTGCGGAACACGCGGAACGGCGTCAGCGCTTCCTCCTCGGCCAGCCATTCGATGTCGGCGGTATCGGCGATCTGCACGCCGCGCGCGCTGACCTGCGACGGCACCACCTGCACTTGCCGCAAGTTCGTCACCGGACGCACGGGCGTGGGCGAGCGCGGGCCTAATGCAGCGTACGTTGCCGGCGGGCTATTTCGTCGAAGAGCGCGTCGCCCGGTTCCAGGGCGAGCAGCCAGGACTCGTCGTAGCCGCTCAGATTGTCGAGCGCCTCGCGCAGCCGCTCGATCGCGACGGCGGGAATCTCGACGCTGGCTTCCACGCCGCTCGACAACCGGGCGATGCTGGCCAACTGCACCAGCGCGTCGGCGGCCTCGGCCACGTCCGCGGCGAAAACCAGATGCGTGTTCAACAATTCGACCAAACCGGGCGACGCCGTTACATCGTCGACGTTGAGTTGCACGGCCAGAAAGGTGGCTTTGTTCATCCTCAATTCCTCGCAGGATTCAGCCGTTTGCTTACAGATGCGTTGCGCGTTTGACTGAGTATAGGCGAGGGCCGAAAGGATTCAATGCTCACACGAATGAAGCTCGCGCGGCCCGGCACGCCGGCCGCCGGACCTTATAATGGGGCCAGCAGAAACGCCCGGTCGCGGCGGCACGGGCTGCCCGTCATGCCCGCCGGATAACGAGCACGGTGTCGTACTTTTCGAGCGCCTATTGCCATGAAGATCATTCGCAGCAAGAGCTTCACCGCGACGCGTGCCTGGGGCGCGCTCGATATCGCCAACATGGGCGGCATCACGACGCGCCTGCACTGGACCGACCAGCCGTACAAGTGGCACGTCAACGACGGCGAGGAAGTATTCGCCGTGCTCGACGGCCGCGTCGAGATGCGCTACCGGGAAGGCGGCGTCGAACAGTCGGCCGTTCTGGAAACGGGCGATGTGTTCTACGCGTCGGTGGGTACCGAGCACGTGGCGCATCCAATCGGCGCGGCGCGCATTCTGGTGGTCGAGGCAGAGGGCAGCGTCTGACTGCTCATGCGGCGATGTCATGTCGCCGCCGGTGGTGGCGCACTCGGCGGCATAATGGGTGGTTGCCGCCGTGCCCGCACGCGAGCGGCACCGCAAATGCCTGGGGCTGATTGAATCCGATTGAATCAAAATGTCGAGGAAAATCACATGACAAGACAATGGCAACGGACGGGAACCCGACTGCTGGCCGCGGTCGCGCTCGGCGCGATGTTCACGGGCTGTACGAGCATGCCGTGGGAGAGTACGCCGTTCTACAGCAATGCGCCTTCCCGCCCGACCACCCTCAGCACGGTCCCTGTGCCGGCCGGTTTCTACCGCGTCAATCCGGGCGATACGCTCGCCGGCATCGCGTCGGCATACGGGCATAAGCCGCAGGACGTCGCGTCGTGGAACGGTCTCGCCGCGAACTCCACCGTCAATCCGGGCCAGGTGCTGCGCGTGTCTCCGCCGATGGCATCGGGCAGTGTCGTGACGCCGCCTGTCAACGTCGCCGGTCAGAATGCTCCGGCCGCGCCGGCCGGCCCCACGGCTTCCGCCGGGCCGCAGCAAGGCGTGCTGCTATGGCCGCTGCGCGGACCGGTGCTGAAAACGTTCGCGCCGGGCAAGTCGAACGGCATCGTGATCGGCGGCCGCCCCGGCGATCCGGTCAAGGCGGCGGCCACCGGCCGCGTGGTCTACGCGGGCTCGGGTATCGAGGCGTACGGTCCGCTCATCATCATCAAACACGACGACTCGCTGATCACCGCCTATGGGCAGAACAGCACGCTGCTCGTCAAGGAAGGCGACGCGGTCGCGCAAGGGCAAACCATCGGCGAAGTCGGTGTGGACGGCCGCGGCGTGGCGTCGATTCAGTTCGAGGTCCGCCAGAACGGCCAACCGGTCGATCCGCTGGCGTGGCTGCCGAAATCGGGCGGGTGAGCGGCGCGTGAGGTTCCGTTTGCCCGAGCCCGGCCGGGTGAGGGCGGCATGAGCCGGGCGTACGCGAAACCTTACGCCGCGCTTCCTTTCAGCGCGAATCCCGGCGCTGCGTGAATTAAACAAATTGAATACACTGTGTGGCTCCGCAGCCGGCGCACGTCCGCTCGTCCAACGGGAGGATGCGGTGCGCCGGCCGTCATCGGCTGTCATTCATAGAGACGCACAGGGACTCACCATGATCGATTTGCGCAGCGATACCGTAACCCGTCCGACCCCGGCCATGCTCGCGGCCATGTCGGCCGCCGAAGTGGGCGACGACGTCTGGGGCGACGACCCCACCGTGCTGCGCCTGCAGGCAACCGTCGCCGAACGCACCGGCAAGGAGGCGGGCCTGTTCTTCCCGAGCGGCACGCAAAGCAATCTGGCGGCGTTGATGGCGCACTGCGCGCGCGGCGATGAATATATCGTCGGCCAGCTGGCGCACACGTACAAGTACGAAGGCGGCGGCGCGGCGGTCCTCGGCAGCATTCAGCCGCAGCCGCTCGAGAATGCCGCCGACGGTTCCATCCCGCTCGACAAGATCGCCGCCGCGATCAAGCCGATCGACAACCACTTCGCGCGCACGCGGCTGCTGGCGCTCGAGAACACCATCGGCGGGAAGGTGTTGCCGGCGGGTTACGTCGCCGAGGCGGTGCAACTCGCGCGTCAACGCGGGCTGTCGGCCCACCTCGACGGCGCGCGCGTCTACAACGCGGCGGTCGCGTCGGGCAAGCCGGTCGCGGCGCTGTGCGAGCCGTTCGATTCGGTCTCGATCTGTTTCTCGAAGGGGCTCGGCGCGCCGGTCGGCTCGGTGCTGGTCGGCAGCCAGGCGCTGATCGACGTGGCGCACCGCTGGCGCAAGGTGCTGGGCGGCGGCATGCGCCAGGCCGGCGTGCTGGCGGCGGCTTGCCTGTACGCGTTGGATCACAACGTCGAGCGTCTCGCCGACGACCACGCGAATGCCGCGCACCTCGCAGCCGGGCTGGAAGCGATCGAGCCGGTCAAGGTGCAGTCGGTCGCGACCAACATGGTGTTCGCGCAGTTTCCGCAGCAGCATTGCGCGCCGCTCGAAGCATGGCTGAAGGAGCGCGGCATTCTCACGCAGATGCTGTACGCATCGCGATTCGTCACTCATAAGGATGTATCGCGTGCCGATATCGATACGTTTATCGCCGCGGTGAAGGGGTATTTTGCGGCGCGGTGAGCGTGATCGCCTCGGCGGGATCGAAAGCGGGCGATTGAACGCCATGGATTGAGCAGCGGTATCGAACGCCTGCATCGAGCGGCCCGCAAGCGGTTCGGATTCAGCGGCGGCGGCGCAACAGCCGGTATCGAAAGCGGGCGCACTGTCACAGCAGTGCGCCCGCTTTTCTCATTCCGTCGACGCTTTCACCTGCGCGCCCGCGCGATGCGACGGCGCCAACAGCCTCAGCCCGCTCGCGAGGCTCGCCGCGCCGGCGAAGAAAGCGCCGGCGGCCAACGCGAGCGTCGGACCATGCCGGCCGGCGATGCCGAAGCTCAACGCGACGAGCGCGGCGCCGGTGGTCTGCCCGAGCAGCCGCGCGGTCGCGACGATGCCGCTTGCGCCGCCGCTGCGCTCGGGCGGCGCGCTCGCCATCAACGCTTTCAGATTCGGCGACTGAAAGAAGCCGAAGCCCGCGCCGCAAATCGCCATGCGGATGGCGATGTCGAGCACGTGTGGATGCACAGGCAATAGCGCGAGCGACGCCATCCCCGCCGACATCACCGCGAGTCCGATCGCGCCGAGCAATCCCGGCGGATAGCGGTCGGACAGACTGCCTGCCAGCGGTGCGGCCAGCGCCACCACCACGGGCCACGGCGTCATCAGAAAACCGGTCTCGACCTGGCTGCGATGCAGCACATCCTCGAAGTAAAAGGGCAGCGACACGAACGCCAACCCTTGCGCGGCGAACGAGCACACGGCGGTCACCGCCGACAACGCGAACACCGGCCGCTTGAACAGATCGACGGGCAGCATCGGCGCCGGGTGGCCCGATTCACGGCGAATCAGCAACAGCCCGAACACCACCGCAATCGCCGCGGCGCTCAGCACGAGTTGCGCCGGCGCGCGCTGGGCCGCCTCGCCGAGCGCGAAGATCAGCGCGGCAAAAGTGATCACGTTGAGCAGCGCCGCGACCGGGTCGAAGTTGTGCGTGCCGCGCTCGGTGTGCGGCAGCGCGGGCCACGCGAAGCCCAGCGCCAGCAGGCCGAGCGGCACGTTGACCGCGAACAGCCACGGCCATGCGGCAACAGAGAGAATCAGCGATGCCACCGTCGGCCCGACCGCGAACGACACGCCGACGATCAGCGCATTGGTGCCGAGGCCGCGTCCGAGCCGATGCGGCGGATACAGATAACGGATCAGCGCGGTATTGACGCTCATGATCGCGCTCGCGCCGAGGCCTTGCAGCACGCGCGCGGCGGCGAGCATCGGCAGCGTCGAGGCGAGCGAGCACGCAAGCGACGCCAGCGTGAACAGCGCAATACCGCTGATATAAATCCGCCGATGCCCGACGATGTCGCCAAGCGCCGCGAGCGGCAGCAGCGTCGCGACCATCGCGAGCTGATACGCATTGATGATCCACACCGACGCCGCGGGCGCTGCGTGCAAGTCCGCCGCAATGGCGGGCAGGGCGGTGTTGGCGATCGCGGTGTCGAGCGTGGCGAGCGCGACCGCGAGCATGATCGCGGCCATCGCGCGGCGGTTGGCGGCGGACATGGGGCCGTCTGCCGGGAAGGTCGGGGCGGCGGTGGCGCTGGCTTTGTCGGACAAGGCGTGGCTCGGCGGGTTTATGCATGCCGATGCGCGGCAGCGTCGAAGACGCGGCGCGCGAGCGGCAGGGTTGCGTGGAGCGGCGCGCGCGTGACCCGATTTCAGCGTTCGGGGCGGGCCGCGCGGCGAATGTAGCGATTGTTACAGAGTCGTGGAAATCGTGCTGGGAGGCGGGCGGCGTGGGGCGCTGTTTTGCTTGGCGCTAACGCAACTAACCGTCAAGCCCGCAACCCGCCCGCAAATCGACCCACTCCGCGCGCTATCGCAATCCGCTTTGGCACAACCTGTCACCAGACGATGACAGCCCGATTCAACCACAGGCTGCAAGCCATCGGCTCATTCATTCCCGCGTCACACGCCGAAAAAATAATCGTGCTGCGTTCCGCCTTATGCGCTGCCGCTCGCCCGCAATCGTTTGCCTGCTTTGCGGGCCGATGCACGCGCGCAGTGCCGCGCACGCGCGGCTTGCACCGCCTACGTGCGCAAAACCCGCGCGGCGGCGTATGCCGGCGGGCATGGCATGTGCGTGAATACCCGCTCGCGCTCGCCGGTGTCCGCGAGCCGTAAAATGTCCTACTCTGTTTCTTAACCCGCCTGACCGGCACGCGCCTCCCGTCCGTCATCTGTGCGGTCCGCGCGTGCCGCGTCTTTTTACCGGAGGCTTCGATGACAGCCGTCGATCTGGAATTCGACCAGCTCAACAGTACCGTCGACGCGCTACGGCGCTCAATTTCCAATCGCATGATGTACGGCGTCGGCAAGGACGCCGTCACGGCCCATCCGCATGACTGGCTGCACGCCGCCGCGCTCGCCGTGCGCGACCGGCTGGTCGCGCGCTGGATGAAGACCACGCGCCTGCAATACGAACAGGACGTGAAACGCGTCTACTACCTGTCGATGGAATTCCTGATCGGCCGGACCTTTACGAACGCGCTGCTCGCGCTCGGCATTCATGACCAGATGAAGGAAGCGCTCGCAAGTCTCGGCGTGGACATGGAAGCGCTCACCGATATCGAGCCGGACGCCGCGCTCGGCAACGGCGGCCTCGGCCGGCTGGCGGCCTGCTTCCTCGATTCGATGGCGACGCTCGGCATTCCGGGCTTCGGCTACGGCATCCGTTACGAATACGGCATGTTCCGTCAGGAGATTGTCAACGGCGAGCAGGTCGAGGCGCCGGATTACTGGCTGCGCGCGGGCAATCCGTGGGAGTTTCCGCGGCCCGAGATCAAGTACATGGTGCATTTCGGCGGGCGCACGGTGCAGCGTGGCGAGCATGTGGAGTGGATCGACACCGAGCACGTGAACGCCACCGCGTACGACACCGTCATCCCCGGTTATGCAACGGACGCGACCAACACGCTGCGCCTATGGTCGGCGCGCGCGACCGACGAGCTCGATCTCGGCGCGTTCAATCGCGGCGACTACCGCAACGCGGTCGACACGAAGAACATGTCGGAGAACGTCTCGCGCCTGCTGTATCCGGACGACTCGACGCCGGCCGGCCGCGAACTGCGGTTGCGTCAGGAGTACTTTTTCGTCTCGGCGACCATGCAGGATCTGATTCGCCGCTATCAGCGCACGCACAGCACGTTCGGGCGCTTCTCCGAAAAGGTGGCGGTGCATCTGAACGATACGCACCCGGTACTCGCGATTCCCGAGCTGATGCGCTTGCTCGTGGACGTTCATCACCTGCCGTGGGACAAGGCGTGGCATCACGTCGCGAAGATATTCTCGTACACGAACCACACCTTGATGCCCGAGGCGCTCGAAACGTGGGACGTCGAGATGCTCGCGCGTCTGTTGCCGCGGCATCTGGAGATCATCTTCGAGATCAACGCCGGCTTTCTGAAGCACGTGAGCGAGCAGTCGGGCCATGACGCCGAGATGATCCGCCGCATTTCGCTCGTCGATGAATACGGGCAGCGGCGCGTGCGGATGGCGTATCTGGCGATCGTCGCGAGCCACAAGGTGAACGGCGTGTCGAAGCTGCATTCGCAGTTGATGACGCGCGATATCTTCGCCGACTTCGCGAGCATCTATCCGGACCGCTTCACTAACGTGACCAACGGCATCACGCCGCGGCGCTGGCTCGCGCAAGCGAGCCCGTCGCTGTCGTCGCTGATCGATCAGCAGATCGGCAAGCATTGGCGCAGCAATCTGTTCGACCTTCAGCAACTGCGCGATCTGCGCAACGACAGCGCGTTCATCGACGCCTTCCGCGAGGCGAAGCGGCAGAACAAGCTGCGGCTCGTGCAGCGGCTCGCGCATCACACGAAACTGCATTTCGATCCGGATGCGTTGTTCGATCTGCAGGTCAAGCGTATTCACGAATACAAGCGGCAACTGCTGAACGTGCTGCATGTGATCGTGCGCTACAACCAGATTCGCGCGAACCCCGAGCGCGACTGGGTGCCGCGCGTGGTGATGTTCGCGGGCAAGGCCGCGTCCGCGTACCGGATGGCGAAGACGATCATCAAGCTGATCGGCGACGTCGGTCAGAAGGTCAATCACGACCCGCTGGTGGGCGACCGCCTGAAAGTGGTGTTCGTGCCGAACTACGGCGTGAGCGTGGCGGAGCTGATCATTCCGGCGGCCGATCTGTCGGAGCAGATTTCGATGGCCGGCACCGAAGCATCGGGCACCGGCAACATGAAGCTCGCACTGAACGGCGCGTTGACGATCGGCACGATGGACGGCGCGAACATCGAAATCTGCGATGCTGTGGGGCGCGAGAACATCTTCATCTTCGGCCATACCGCCGACGAGGTGGACAGCCTGCGCGCCACCGGCTACCGGCCGCGGCATCTCTACGAGGAGAATCCCGAACTGCGCATGGCGCTTGACCAGATCCGCACGGGCTTCTTCTCGCCGGACGATCCGCTGCGCTTCTCGGACATCTTCCACACGCTGGTCGACTGGGGCGATCACTACATGGTGCTCGCCGACTTCGCCGCCTTCGCCAAGGCTCAGAACGAAGTGGATGCGCGCTTCGTCGACAAACGCGCGTGGGCCGAAAGCGCGATCGAGAACGTCGCGGGCATGGGGCAGTTTTCGTCGGACCGCACGATCGGCGAATATGCGCGTGATATCTGGCGGGTGAGTCCGCTCAATATGGAATGATTTGAGTCAGGGCTGCGCGGGTCGTGTCCCGCTCGCTCGCGCGAAAAGACAAAGGCCGTGCGATTTTGCGCACGGCCTTTGTCTTTTTATCGCTGGTTGAACGTCACTGCGCGAGGGTCTCGTTCTCGTTCGCGGCATGCAGGCCCAGCTGCCCGCGCGGGAAATCGAACAGCACGTCGATGTTCTGCATGCCCATCAGGCCGATCACGATACGGTCGGCACCCGGTTTTGCCTTGACGATCGTGACTTGCGCGTCCTGATAGCGATGCACCCATTTTCCCGTGCCGAGCGCCGCGTTGTAGTTGCCCTGATTGAGCACCTTGCCCACGTCGTCGTCGCCTGTCCAGTTCGGCGCCTTGTCCATTTCGATGCGGATCATCTGCGTGCTGGCGGTGGCGAACACCAGCGGCGCGCAAAACGTCATCTTGTCGGCGACGTTCACGCAACCTCGCGGCCATTGCGCCGTGCCGTCTTTCGATACGGTCATCGGCACCATCGTGTAGTCCTTGGTGAGCGTGCTCGACGGACTCAGCACCAGGTACGGTTTGGCAAAGTTCGAATGCACCAGATAACGCTGGCCGATGTTGCCGGGTAATGCGCGCAGCGGTTGCGTGCAGCAGCTGTTGTCCGGTTGAGCCGCGCCGACACCGAAAAGACCCGAGAACGCCCAGCCGAATTCACCGGTGTAACCGTCCATGCCCACGCAGCGCCTCGAAGTCGCTTGACAGCTCACCTGCTCGACCGCCTGCGCATCGACCTGCGCCGGCTTCGTACCCGCGATGCTGAACGGCACCTTTACCACCGCGCCAGAAACCTGCGCGCCGTTCGCAAGCGGCAGCGAACTCACCGGGCCGGCGTTCGGGTAGCTCGTGCCGGGCAGCACCGACTTCAGCACGCGCACGCCTTGCGTGCCGGTGTCGAGCGCCAGATACACCGGCTTGCCGTCGAGCTGGACGGGCAGGCCGAGGCGCGCGTGATCCTCGTCGGCGCGTTCCGCTTGCAGCGGAATCAGCAGGCCGTCGTTGCCGCCGTTGATCAGCGAAGCTGTCGGGGCAGGCGGCGTGGGAACCGGGAAGGTGGTGGAGCAGCCGCTCAGCGCGACGAGCGCGCCGGTGGCGACGAGCGCCGCCGCGCCCAGACGACGGAAATGATGAAGCAGGTGCCGGCGCGCGGCATCGGGAGACGACAGGAACATAGGATCACGCTTTGCAAAAAGGCGGGTCCCTGACGAAGGCGATGCATTGTGAGCTGCCAGGTAGACGGCACTGAGACAGCACTGGCGGCAATCTCAGTGGATTACCGCGGCGTGAGCGGCAAAACCGGGACGCTTGCGGGGCCTGCGGGAGGGAGCACGCGATAACAGGAGCGGCGACTCTACACGGCCACCGGAGTGCAATTGCAAAGATGTGTAAAGGTTTGCCGCGGGTTTGCAGCGGGTTTGCGACGCGCCCGCGCAAACATTGATCTATGTCAAGCGTCCCTCGGACGACGACTCAAGCCTTGGGCGCGGTGGCGGCCTGCGCTTCATGCACGGCTGCGCCGACGCGCTCGACGAACTCGCGGTCGGTGCTCGAGAGCGCTTCGCGCTCGCCGTTGGCGGTTTGCACCATCAGACGATGCGTGATGTCCTGAGTCGCCCACGTGAGCCAGCCGACCACGACCAGCATCGTGCCGCATACCATGCCCGCCGGCGAATGCAATATCCCGCCGACGATTGCGCCGACGAAGCCGATGAGCGAGATCGTGCGCGGCAAGACTTTGTTCTTCTGCACGGTGACGACCTGCACGCTCACGATGTCGCGCAGCGGAAAGACCTGGCCGGCGGAGGAGAGTGCATTGCGCGTGACTGACACGCCACGATCATTGAAAGGGGTTTCCATCGAGTCCAATGCAAGCGGTTGCAAAGGGCGCAGCGTACCAGACCGGCAAACCGGGTACAAATGGCGCGCTATCGGCGACGGTCGGCAGTCTGAACGACAACACGGGCACGATCGCGTCCCAGCAGGCGCTGCTGCATCAAGGTACCTGTGCCGCGGTTGGAGCCACAAGCCTTTAGCGACGGCCGACGCTTGTGGCGCCCATACGATTACCGGCGACGCACCGGGTACGTGCGTTGCGGTCAAGACCCACAACTCCGCCGGAATACCGCCACACTTGTTACTCCCAATGTTCGATTCCCGGTGCAAAACTATTCCACGGTCAACAACGAGCGTTGAGCTACGAATGGAATCGCGCTTCAGTGCCGAGGCGCGGGAATTCACCCAAACCAGGAGATTGCAAAGCCATGACTACATCAGCCAGGAATGGACGGAAAGACGGACAGCCTGCCATGCACACACCGCCGGTCGTGTCGGCGCAGGCGTGGGACGCGGCCCGTCAGCAGCTGCTCGTTAAGGAAAAAGTGCAGACCCGCGCCCGTGACGCCTTGGCCGCCGAGCGCCGGCGAATGCCGTGGACGGCGGTGGAAACGGCGTATGCGTTCGAGGGGCCCGCGGGCAGGGCCAGCCTGCTCGACCTGTTCGACGGTCGGCGCCAACTGATCGTGTACCGCGCCTTCTTCGAGCCAGGCGTGTTCGGCTGGCCCGATCACGCCTGCCGGGGCTGCTCCATGGTGGCCGACCAGGTTGCGCACCTCGCCCACCTGAACGCCCGTGACACCACCCTCGTCTTCGTCTCGCGCGCGCCTCAGGCGGACATCGCGCGGCTGAAGGCGCGGATGGGCTGGGAGATACCGTGGTTCACCGTCACGGACAGCTTCGACGTCGACTTCGGCGTGGCCGAGTGGCACGGCACGAACGTGTTCTACCACGACGGCGACCGCGTGTTCCGTACGTACTTCATCAACAACCGCGGCGACGAGCAGATGGGGGGCACGTGGAACTACCTCGACATTACGCCGCTGGGCCGGCAGGAGGTCTGGGAGGACTCGCCCGAGGGCTATCCACAGACCCCGACCTACAAGTGGTGGAACTGGCACGACAGCTACGCCGCGGAGGCCGTGCCCGACAAGAAGTGGGTCGAGGTGTCGGACGCCGGTGAGGCAGCGTTCCGGAACCAGGACGCGAGCACGAAGCCGTGAGCCACGTTCAACGCTTTAAAACGGCAGCCCCGGCAATTCCGGCAGCTTCAAAGCATGCACGCCGATCGCCGATGCGTCGAGCCGTTCGGCACCGCCACTCGGCGTATTGACGATGAACGGCACGCCGGTCTGATCGGCGCGCACTAGTTCGGTCGAGCCGCCGCCGTCGAGATTGATCGCGTCATCCGCGCCAATAGCCTTCATCAGCTGCGCCGATTGCGCGTTGGTTGTACCCGTCGAATAACCCGCGACGCGCCCATCGATCACGACGAAATAGAGAAAGCGGCCCTGATGCGACAGCCCGACCAGCGTGCGTGGATTCGGATTGAGCGGATCGCCTTCGTTCGGGCTTTGCGCGCTGACGTCCTGGCGGTTTCTCAGCAGAATCGCCGAACCGGCGACCGCCGTATCGATCAGATTTAGATCCTGCGCCGAAATCTCCGGCGCTTCGGCGATATACGCGCGGCCCTGCCGCGTGATCGCGAGCACCGCTTCGCTTTGGGTCGGATCATTGGTCAGCGGACTGACAATCTGGCCGTGCGACACCAGCAAGCCGATGATCGTCTTCGGCTCGGGCGTTGTCGCGCAGCACGGGGCGAAGAAGTTCGCGTTGATCGCGAGCCGCGCGCCGGTGCGCACGGCGAATTGCGAAATCGTCTCCGACGTCGTCATCAGCGGGCCGCTATGCCCGGTCGTCTCGACGCTCACGCCCGGCGCGCGCAGATCAACGCGTATCACGTACGCGCGGCTCACGGTCTGCTTGCCGCCGGCAGTCGCGGGATTCGACGGCACGGTCGCGGTTTCGGCATCGACGCCGAGATACACGGGCGAGAAGCCGCTTTGCGTGATCTGTGTGGTGGGATCAGGCACGTCGGCTTGCGCGCTCGCCGACGTGAAGCCGATGACCGCCGCGACGGCGAGCGCCTTCAGAGTTGCGCAGGCGGGGAAAAGGGCACGTGTCATGTCGTTAGTCTCCGTTGACGGTGGCGACGAAGTTGTCACCTGTTACCGTGCGCGAGACCTTAAAGGCGCGCCGTGACCATCACGTGATTTTTTCTTTTCGTTCGGCTTTCGATAATGGCCGCAAGCGCGTGTGCCAGAATGCATGCTCCCGCTGCATGGATCGCTAATCGACTTCTCCGAACGCTCCTGTGCGCACCTCGCCGTCGCGCAAGTAGCGGGTAATCAGCACGCCGTGAGGCGTGCTGGTCGAGTGCGCCAGAGTGAAGGCAGACGCTAGTGCGTTGTCGCCGAACAAGCGCTTGCCGCGTCCAAGTATGACGGGGTAAATCAGAAGCCGAAGGTCGTCCACCAAGCCGGCTACGAGCAGTTGGCGCACCATGTCGCCGCTGCCGAACGTCAATAGATTGGCGCCGTCCTGACGTTTAAGCGCGCGTATCGCGTCGGCAAGGTCGCCCTCCAGCGCATGACTGTTCTGCCAGTCAAGGGCACCGGATCGATGCGTGGCCACGTGCTTAGGTATGCTGTTGAACAGGTCCGCGATGGCGCGGCTGTCCGAATCGGCCGGTACGCGCGGCCAATACGCCGCGAATATGTCGTAGGTGCAACGCCCCAGCAGCAACTCGAACGGCTGCGAGAGCAGATCCTGCAAGTTTTGGCCGGTGGCTTCGTCGGCATAGGGAACCATCCAGCCACCAAGGCGGAATTCGCCGCTGGGATCTTCTCGAGGCCCGCCAGGCGATTGAATTACGCCATCCAGACTGATGAAAGCGGAAACAATGAGCTTGCGCATGATGTTCTCCAAGTCGACGAACCCGATCGGTCCGTAGATACGACGAACGATTCGCATGTGGATCGACAACCAGCCAAGCGGTCTACACGTGCTGGCCACGCCAAGCCTAACCCTGAATTAAGCCGTGCCGCGAAGCGGCGTCAGTAAGACTCGCCCACTGCCCGAACGTCGCTGTGCAGACATTCCGGGCAAAACCGGATGCCGACGGCTGAACGATATTGTTCCGGGACTTTTTCGGCCTTTTTAAAAGCTGCCCGTTTTTCCCGCAGGCAGGAGGAAATGTTGCTGTGCCCGACAAGGTACTTTGTAAAAAAAGTCCATAACTTTTGGCATCAGACGCCAGACTTCATCCCGACCGCGCGTTGCGTTGCCACAGATCGCCGTTTGCCGCGTCGAAGTCGTCTCTGTCGGCACCGCTTTCGTCGTCGAGCCATCGCCGTGCCCATTCCAGCGCGAACAGCTGCGCCGCCTCGCACGTCGTAAAGCTCGGACCGATGAGACCTGAACGTGCGATCCGTTGTTCGTCCAGCACGATTTCGGCCCATCCACGGAATCGCGCGCTCGCCACGCGATCGGCGGCAACGTGGATGACGTAGCCGCGTGGATCGAATTCGCGTTTGCCTTGACACGCGACGTCCCTCGCGGGCGACTCAGACGTAAGGTTGGTTTGGCGGGCGTTGGCCGGGGCGCGCGAGTCGATTCGGGCAGGCATGGCGCGCGAAGAATCCGGCAGCCGCCGCGCGATTTCAGTGAACATATCCGGTGTGTGCGGCCGCTGGAGAATGTCATGCGACGCCTGCCACGATGCCTGGCTCTTCCAGGACACCTGGCGAAGGCCGTTGTCCCGGAGTGGACGGTCAAGGCGTTGAGGCGCGGTATGACGGACTTCCGCCAACCCGTTCGGGCCATAACGGAAGGTGCGACCGACGCTGGAAAGACGTCTCTGCATTTCCGCAAGGGCGCCGCTTGCGCGCCACTTCTGGTAGCGGCACCGACACGTCGGCACTGAAGGATAGTTTTCCGGCAGCCTGGACCACGGCTCACCGGTCGTCAGTATCCACAGCACGGCATTCGCCACGACGCGAACCTCCGTGCGCGGCCGGCCCCGCTTTCCACGAGCGATGGTGGCATCCGAGAGAACCGGCGCCAGCAGCAGCCATTCCTCGTCACTGATTTCGTCGAAGTACACGCTCTTCTCCATAGTCAGACGGTCCGCTCATACAGGGAGCGAGCCTGGCCGTCGTATCTGGAAACCTGGCTTGAAGCGCCGCGGAGGCGATTGCGGATTCACGTGACGGACGCCGGACAGAGAACATCGTATGTAGCCAGTTATCGCGGTGCTGTCAGGACAGGGAGAAAAAGAGCCGGATAAAGGCTGAATTTTCGGTGAGGGTTTCCCTACGCTCCGTTCGCTTTCCCAATGTCCGCGCTCACCATCGCATTGCAGCATGCTTTGCTTTAAGTACCTCGTGAAGACTTGTCATCAAAAATGATGAGTTTACCTAAGCAAAAAAACTTGCATTTACCGTGGAAAAAACTACCTTGATTAAACAAAAGATTCATCGTTCGGCATCGGAGGAGACATATGCCGGCTACACGTATGATGATTGCGCGTCGCGCCGGTGTCAGCGTCGCCACGGTTGATCGTGTGCTGCGTGACGACCAGGCCGTGCGTCCGGAAACCGCGGAGCGCGTCCATCTCGCGCTCGCGACGCTGCGTGACGAGCGCGCGAGCCGCGGCCGGCCGGCGAAGCTCAGTTCGTTTCGCGTCGCCTTCGTCCTTCCCCAGGTCAACTCGCGTTTTCTCGATCACGTCGAGCGCGACATCGCGCTGTCGGCGAGTTTCTTTCGCGAGCACCGCATCATCCCGTCGTTCTATCGCTGCGATTTTTCGAGTCAACGCGACACCGCCGCCTTCTCCGAGCAGGTCGTCGATTACGACGCGCTCGTGCTCGTTCCACTCGACTATCCGTGGGTCGAACGCCTGATCGAGGACATGAGCGAGGCGAGCGTGCCGGTCGTCACGGTTTTCTCGGATCTGCCTTCGAGCCGCCGCGCGGCTTACGTCGGCGTCGATAACCGGATCGCCGGGCGCACAGCGGGTCTGTTGATGGGGCGATTCCTCGGCGCGCGCATCGGCACCGTGGCGGTGTTGTCCGCGTCGTCGCGATTGCACGATCAACTGGAGCGCCGAACCGGTTTTTCCCAGGTGCTCGAAGAGGATTTCCGCAACCTGCGCTGGATTGCCGAACCCGATTTCTCCGAAGACGACGATGGCGCCGGCCTCGCCGTTCAGGGCCTGCTCGCGCGCCATCCGGATCTCGTCGGCGTCTATGCGACGGGCGGTGGCATTTCCGGCATCGCGTCGGCATTGCAGGAATCGGCCGACAAGGCACGCGTTGTCCTGATCGGTCACGAATGCACCGCGGAAACCCGTATCCACCTGTCCGAACGCGCGATCGACGTGATTCTCGATCAGGACGTGCGCGGCATCGTTCACTGGGCCGGCCTTGCCGCGATCAATTTTCTCAACGACGTGCGTGGCGCGCTCGCCATCCCGACGCCGGAAACCCGAATCTATCTTCGTGAGAATGCGCATGCCTGAAGCTCGCGACACGCGGACTGCCGTCTGAATCCGCCGGAGTCGAAACACGGCGCCCGGCGCATGGGCGCTGCCTGATATCAGGTTGGAGACCCAGGAAAGACAAGGAGAATACAAATGTTACGTCTTACGTCAGCGAAGCGAGTGGCGGCGGCCCTGGTTTCGCTAGGGCTTGGCATGGCAACGGGAGCGCACGCTCAAGACAAGCAGTTGACGTTATGTTGGGCGGCATGGGACCCGGCCAACGCACTCGTCGAACTGTCGAAGGATTTCACGGCGAAGACCGGCATCAAGATGAAGTTCGAGTTCGTGCCGTGGACCAGTTACGCGGACCGCTTCATCAATGAACTGAATTCGCACGGCAAGCTGTGCGATCTGATCATCGGCGACAGTCAGTGGATCGGCGGCGCGGCGGTGAACGGGCACTACGTGAAGCTCAACGATTTCTTCGCGAAGAACAAGATCTCGATGAACGACTTCGTGCCCGCGACGGTAGTGGGTTACGCCGAGTGGCCGAAGAATACGCCGAACTACTGGGCGTTACCCGCAATGGCGGACGCCGTCGGCTGGACGTATCGCAAGGACTGGTTCGCGCGCCCCGAATTGCGCGCGGAGTTCAAACAGAAATATAAACGCGAACTCGAACCGCCCACCACGATGGATGAACTCAAGCAGACCGCGGAGTTTTTCCAGGGCCGCAAGATCGACGGTAAGACGGTGTACGGCGCCTATATCTTTACCGAGCGTGGGTCAGAAGGAATCACGATGGGCGTGACCAACGCGCTCTATAACTTCGGCTTCGAGTATCAGGATCCAAAGAAACCGTATCACCTCGACGGATTCGTCAATTCGCCGGGCGCGGTCAAGGGTCTCGAGTTCTACAAGGCGCTCTACAAATGCTGCACGGCGCCTGGCATGACGAACGCGTATATGCAGGAAGGCCTCGACGCGTTCAAGTCCGGCCAGGTCGCCATGCAGATGAACTGGTTCGCGTTTTTTCCCGGCCTTTACAAAGACCCGAATGTCGGCGGCGACAAGATCGGTTTCTTCGTGAATCCGCGTGAGACGAAGCAGTTCACGCAACTGGGCGGACAGGGCATTTCGGTCGTGTCGTACTCGGATCATAAGGACGACGCGCTCGAATACATCAAATGGTTCGCGCAGGCCGACGTGCAGAAGAAGTGGTGGCAAATCGGCGGGTATTCGGCGGCGAAGTCGGTGGTCGACGCACCGGACTTCCCGAAGAGTGCGCCGTTCGCACCGGCTTTCCTCAAGTCGATGTCGATCGTCAAGGACTTCTGGGCGGAACCCGCGTATGCCGAACTGCTGCTCGACATGCAAAAGCGCGTGCATGACTTTGTCGTGGCTGATAAGGGCACGGCCAAGGAAGCGCTCGATCTGCTCGTCAAGGACTGGAACAAGGTCTTCAAGGCCGAAGGCAAGAACTAGCGTGTTTCCGGACTGGACCGGCGCGAGCGTCAACGGTGTGGCGCCGGTCCGCTTAAAGGAGTCAGGCATGTCGGCAAACAAGCCTTTTTCAACCACGGGCCTCGAAGCCGGCGCGCCGGTGCGTGTGGCCGCGCGTGCGCGTGGCCTGTCGGACAGAACGATTGCGTGGCTGTTCATTCTGCCGACCATCCTGCTGCTGCTCGCGATCAACATCTTTCCGTTGATCTGGGCGTTGCGGCTCTCGTTCACGAATTTCAAGTCGAACATGCCGAGCGTGCCGGCGCGCTTTGTCGGCATCGACAACTACACCGACATTCTCACCGACGAAGACGTCTGGTACGCGATGCAGGTCACCGCGCGCTTCGTGTTCTGGTCGGTCGGGCTCGAGGTGTTGCTTGGTTTTGGCCTCGCGCTGCTGATCAACCGGCAGTTTCGCGGCCATAGTTTCTGGACCACGCTGATTCTTTTGCCGATGATGCTTTCGCCCGCCGTGGTCGGCAATTTCTGGACGTTTCTGCTGCAACCGCAAACGGGTCTGTTCAACGATATCGTCAGCTTCTTTACCGGCATCGCGCCCGGCTCGTTCCAGATGATCGGCGACGTTGCGCTTGCGCCGTGGACCATCGTCATGGTCGATACGTGGATGTGGACGCCATACGTGATGCTGATCTGCCTCGCCGGCTTGCGTTCGATTCCCGACTATATCTACGAAGCGGCCGAAGTCGATCGCGCGACGCCGTGGCGCCAGTTCTGGTCGATCACGCTGCCGATGACCTTGCCGTTCCTGATGCTCGCGGTGCTGTTTCGCGGCATCGAGAACTTCAAGATGTTCGATATGGTGAACCTGCTGACGTCAGGCGGGCCGGGTTCGATTACGGAGACCGTATCGATCACGCTCAAGCGTGCCGCATTCGAGAAGTGGCAAACCGGTTATTCGTCGGCGCTCGCGATCATTCTGTTCGTGACCGTGTTCGGCGCGGCGAACATCTACGTGAAGGCACTTAACCGGGTGAAACAGCGATGAGGCCGACTGCAATCCAACATTCGGTGGTGGCGTCGACGCCGCGCGGCAAGCGCTTTGCAGCGGCGGTCGTCATCACGTATGCATTGATCGCGACGCTGCCGATGGTCTGGATCTTCCTGACCAGCTTCAAGACGCAGGAGGACGCGATCGCCTATCCGCCCGTCGTGCTGTTTCAGCCGTCGATGGAGGGCTATGTCAATCTGTTCACGATCCGCTCGCGCCAGGCGCCGGAGTTCATCGCGAGCCTCCCGCCTGCGCAGACCTGGTATGAGCGTGACGTCCGCAAACGCAACATGGTGATCGCCGGCCCTTCGAAGGTGTTGCCGCGTTTCGTGAACTCGCTGGTGATCGGCTTCGGTTCGACCTTCCTCGCGGTGTTTCTCGGAACGTTGGCGGCTTACGGGTTCTCGCGCTTCAAGGTTCCGCTCGCCGACGATCTGCTGTTCTTCATTCTGTCCACGCGGATGATGCCGCCGATCGCCGTTGCGATTCCGATCTACCTGATGTATCGCGCGCTCGGCTTGAGCGATAGCTACCTCGGGATGATCGTGCTTTACACGGCAGTGAATGTGTCGCTGGCGGTGTGGCTGCTGAAGGGGTTCATGGACGAAATCCCACGCGAGTACGAGGAAGCGGCGCTCGTCGACGGCTATACGCGTCTGCAGGCGTTCGTGAAGGTGGTGTTGCCGCAGGCGATCACCGGCATCGCGGCGACGGCGATCTTCTGCCTGATCTTCGCGTGGAACGAGTATGCGTTCGCGTCGCTGCTGACGAGCGGCGATGCGCAGACGATGCCGCCGTTCATCCCGTTCATCATCGGCGAGGGCGGCCAGGACTGGCCCGCCGTTGCCGCAGCGACGACGCTCTTCGTCTTGCCGATCCTCATCTTCACCGTCGTGCTTCGCAAGCATCTGCTGCGCGGCATCACCTTCGGAGCGGTGCGCAAATGAAACTCGAAGCCGTTGTACCGTACCGCCGCTGGCTGCGCCGCCGCTACTGCGAAGGCGTATCGACCGCGCTGATCGGCGTTGGCATGGCCATGCTCGTGCAGCCGTTTTCGCTCGCGTTGTTCAGCTGGTCGTTTCCGGTCATCCTGGTCGGCGCGCTGGCATTCGTCGTCACCAGCCATTTTCCCGACTGAACCATGTCCACGATCGTCCTCGCCAACCTTCACAAACGCTTCGACGATTTCGTCGCGGTGCGCGACACCAGTCTGACGATCAACGCGGGCCGCTTCGTCGTCCTGCTCGGTCCGTCGGGCTGCGGCAAGACCACCACGCTGCGGATGATCGCCGGGCTCGAACTACCGACGTCCGGGCAGATCCTGATCGACGGCGAAGACGTGACCGCGCTGCGCGCGCGTCAGCGCGACATCGCGTTCGTCTTTCAGATGTTCGCACTGTATCCGCACATGACGGTGCGCAACAACATCGCGTTTCCTCTGAAGAACGAGCACGTGTCGCGCAAGGAAATCGCGAGACGCGTCGATGCGGCCGCGCACATGCTGCGCATCGAGAACATTCTCGATCGCAAGACGGGCGGACTGTCCGGCGGCGACCGGCAGCGCGTCGCGCTCGGCCGCGCGATCGTGCGGCAACCCAAGGCGTTCCTGATGGACGAACCGCTCGGCACGCTCGACGCCGATTTCCGCGAGCTGATGTGCCTCGAACTGCGCAAGCTGCATAACGCGCTCGCCGCGACAACGGTCTACGTGACGCACGATCAAAGCGAAGCGATGGCGATGGCCGACGATATCGTCGTGATGAACAAGGGCGAAATTCTGCAGGCCGGGCCGCCCCATGAGATCTATCACTTTCCGGCAACCGTATTCGTCGGCAACTTCATCGGCAGTCCGCCGATGAATTTTCTGCCTGTCGACGGCGGTGTCGACGTGGGGCACGAGCAGGTGCGTCTGCATGGCGCGGAGGTGCCGGTGCCACGTTGCGAGGCGAATGCCGAGCGTGTGTTGCTCGGCATTCGCCCCGAACACGTGATGATCGACGATCGCGGTCCGTTGCGCGGCAAGGTGATCGCCGACGAATATCTCGGCTCGCATCAGGTTCTGGTGATCGAAACCGTGCTCGGCACCGTGCGCGTGCGCGCCGGCAAGGACGATGGCTTGCCGGCCGGGTCGCCGGTCGGTTTGTCTTTCCGCAAGGAACGCACGCTGCTTTACGACGCCGGAACGGGCCGCCTGCTGCCGGGCGCCGTCCATACAATTGCCGCACACGGAGACGCTCATGGCTGAAATCCAGCTACGCAATGTGTCGAAACGTTTTGGCGACATTCTTGCCGTCGACGATCTGTCGCTCGATGTGAAAGATGGCGAATTCGTCGTTCTGCTCGGCCCCAGCGGCGCGGGTAAAACCACGACGCTGCGCCTGATCGCAGGGCTCGAAAAACCGGACACGGGCGATGTACTGATTGACGGCGAGATCGCCACGCGCGTCCATCCATCCGACCGCGATGTCGCGTTTATCTTCCAGCAATACTCGTTGTATCCGCATCTGACCGTGTTCGGCAATCTGGCTTTTCCGTTGCGCTCGCCAAGGCGGCGTACCGGCGAGGCGCAAGTGCGAGCGCGCGTGCAGGCAGTCGCCGAAATGCTGCACATGGAGTCGAAGCTGGAGAACATGGCGACCCATCTGTCGGGCGGCGAAATGCAGCGCGTGGCGATCGGCCGCGCGCTCGTTCGGCAGCCGAAGGCGTTTCTAATGGACGAGCCGCTTTCGTCGCTCGATGCAAAGCTGCGCGAAGAGTTGCGCATCGAACTCAAGCGCCTGCACCGCACGATCGGCGCGACGATCATCTACGTCACGCACGATCAGGTCGAGGCCACCACGCTCGCGGACCGCATCGGCATTCTCGAACATGGGCGGCTCGTGCAGCTCGGCACGCCGCGCGAGGTCTATGGCAATCCGGTCTCGCTAAGCGCCGCGCAGCGTCTCGGTTCGCCGCCGATCAACCTGCTGCCGCCGGCGTTGTTCGATTCGGCCTACGTTCCAACGGGCACCGCCACCGTTGCGATCCGGCCGGAGGACGTCGTGCTGCATGACAGCGACGCGCCGGAGCCGGCCGGGGTCGGCGATGCATTGAACCTGACAGTGCTCGAATATTCGCCGCTGCGGCACCTGTTGATTCTCGACCGCGCGGGCACGGCCGTGGTGGCAACCACGGTCGCCGAGCGCAATTTCTCGCCCGGGCAGTCGGTCGGCGTTTCTTTGCCGCCGCGCAGCCTGTTGTATTTCCGCGCCGACGGCAGGAGGATTTCGACATGAACGGCCAAACGGTGATGGCGTGCATCGATGCGGCCTACGCGTCGCTGAAGGAACACACCGACGAGATCGCGTTGCTCGACCAGCAGATCGGCGACGGCGATCACATCTTCAACCTGCTGCGCGGCATGGAAGCCCTGCTCGCCGTGCGCGCCGAAATCGAAGCGGAAGCCTTCGGCCCGGCGCTCGACATCGCCGCGTCGAAGGTGCTGTCGACCGTCGGCGGTTCGTCCGGGCCGCTGTTTTTCTCGCTGCTCAACGGGATGTCGAAGGCGTCCGCGGAAAATGTGATGGACGTGGCCGGCTTCGCGCGGATTTTCGCGGGCGGCGTGGAAGCGGTCGGTCAGCGCGGCAAGACGGGTGTGGGCAGCAAGACGATGATGGATGTGCTGATTCCCGTCGCGAAGCGCTACGACGAGTGCGTTTCGCAAGGCGCTTCCGCGCAGGCGGTGCTCGACGCGCTGCCGCAGGTAGCCGAGGACAACATGCTCGCCACGCGCGACATGCTTGCGACCAAGGGCCGGGCGTCGTTTCTCGGCGAACGTTCGCGCGGGCATATCGATCCCGGCGCGCGATCCAGTCAGATCATGATCGCGTCGGTGTGCGCGCGGTTAAAAGCTGAAGCGTGAAAGGAGCGAGACCATGAAAAAATTCATCAACCACGTCGATGACTTTCTCACTGAGAGTCTCGCGGGATTTGCCGCTGCCCACAGCGACCTTGTCGTGCTCAACAACGAACCTGTGTTCGTGCGTCGCAAGGATCTGAAGCCGGGCAAGGTCGCGTTGATTTCGGGCGGCGGCTCGGGACACGAGCCGCTGCATTCGGGTTTTGTCGGCTACGGCATGCTCGACGCCGCGTGTCCGGGCCAGATCTTCACGTCGCCGACGCCGGACCAGATGATGGCCGCCGCGAGGGCCGTCGATACCGGCGCGGGCGTGCTGTTCGTCGTGAAGAACTATTCGGGCGATCTGATGAACTTCGAAATGGCATCGGAGATGTCAGAGGTGCCGAACGCGATGGTGTTGATCAACGACGATGTCGCCGTCGAAAACTCCAGTTATACGACCGGGCGGCGTGGCGTGGCCGGCGCCGTGATCGTCGAGAAGCTGGTGGGCAGCCTGGCCGAAAGCGGCGCGAACCTCGAGCAGTGCAAGGCGTTCGGCGACCGGATCAACAAGCGCACGGCGTCGATGGGCGTCGCGTTCACGAGCTGCACGGTGCCGGCCGCCGGCACGCTGACGTTCAAGATCGGTGACGACGAAATCGAAGTGGGCGTCGGCATTCACGGCGAGCCGGGGCGGCGGCGTGCGAAATTCGCGTCGGCCGATTCGATCGCGGGCGAGTTGCTGACGGCGATCGTCGAAGACCTGAAGCCTTCAGCGGACGCGGAATTGCTGGTGCTCGTCAACGGGCTGGGCGGCACGCCGCTTGGCGAACTCTATCTGCTGTTCAATTCGACGCGCGCGTGGCTTCAGCAGCGCGGCCTGAAGATCGGCCGCGTGCAGGTGGGTTCGCTGACGACTTCACTGGAGATGGCCGGCGCGTCGATCACGCTGTGCGTGCTCGACGATGAGATGAAACGCCATTGGGACAGCGCCGTGCATACACCAGGGTTGCGGTGGGGCAGGTGAATACGATGAACGCGGCGGTAGCCACCTCCGCGTCGATCTCGCCTGCGGGATGCGCTGCGTCGCGCCGTCTCGCGTCGCAGTGCAAGCTCACGCCCGCTTCAACAACGCCGTATCCACCGGCAAGACCCGGATCCGCGTGCCGCGGCGCCGATCGAATGAAGCATGAAGGTCCGTCGAGTGGTTTGCGTATTCGATGACCTCCGTGTCACGCTGCGAGCGCGCGTTGCGGCGGCGCCATGAATTCCGGTCCCACAGGATCCCTCACGAATTGAGCGACGATCGCATCGATCTGCGCAAACGCCTTCTCGTCGAGGCGCCAGCCGAACACATGATCGATGCCATCCAGTTGCGCCGGACGCCGCGCGCCCCACAGCGCGATCGTCGGCCCGCGGTCGAGCACCCAACGTACCGCCAACGCGAGCACCGACTTGTCGAAGTTATCGCGTGCGAACACGTTCAGCGCCTTCACGGCCGCAACATACTGCTCGCGACGCGGCTCGCGAAACTTCGGGTCGTGCTGGCGCAGATCGTCGCCCTCGAAACGCGTCTGTGCGCCGATGCGTCCCGCGAGCAAGCCGCGGCACAGCGCACCATAGGCAAGTGCAACGAGCCCATGCTGTTTTGCATACGGCAGCACATCGCCGTCGATATCGCGCTCGAACAGGTTGTACGGCGGTTGCGTGGTCGACAGCGGTGCCACGCGCCGGAACGCGTCCATTTGCGCGGGGGAAAAGTTGCTGACGCCCAGCGCCCGCACCTTGCCCTCCTTGCGCAGATCGTCCAGCACCGCGGCGGTTTCCTCGATCGGCACCAGCGGATCGGGCCAGTGCACCTGATACAAGTCGATGTAATCTGTCCGCAAGCGCCGAAGCGTATCCTCTATTTCCTGACGAATGCGCGCCGGCGACGAATTGCGAACCACCGCGCCGTCGTGCCATTCCAATGCGACCTTGGTCGCGATGACCGCCTTGTGCCGATATCCATCGGCCAGCGCTTTGCCGACGATCTCCTCCGAGGCGCCAAAACCGTACACTGGCGCTGTGTCGATCAGATTGACGCCGCTGTCGAGCGCCCGGCGGATCACCGCGATCGACTCTTTTTCGTCGGTGCCGCCCCACATCCAGCCGCCGATCGCCCAAGTGCCGAGGCCGATGCGTGAGACGGGAGTCGTTAAACCTTCAATTGCGATTGTTTCAATAGTCATGTGAAGTTCTCTAATTCGAAGCGCTGCGCAAGCTGCAGCGCGAAGCACCGCATCCGGGTCGAATGCGATCTGACAAACGGCGGCGTGCCCATCGGGCGGGCAGGTGAGTCGATTATTTCAGCGGCATCCGGCGATCACAAGAAGGCACCTCACGGTTTCATACTTTCCCCATGGAAACTAATTGCTACGACGGCGCTTACGCGCACGACAACCCGCAAAAAAAGACCGACGACCTGGCGCGGAACATCATCGAGCAGATCGCGGACAAGTGGACGATCCTCGTCATCGACGCGTTAGGCACGCACGGCGAGATGCGTTTTTCGCGGCTGCGCGAAGTGGTCGTGGGCGTGAGCCAGAAAATGCTTACCAAGACATTGCGGCAGCTCGAGCGCGACGGCCTCGTTACGCGCTACGTGCATCCCGTGATTCCGCCGCGGGTCGACTATCAACTGACGCCATTGGGGCGCAGCCTGCTCGACAAGATCTGCGGGATCTGGGATTGGGTTGAACTGCACATGAGCGAAATGGAACAGGCGCGACGCGAGTTCGACCACGGCGATAAGCGGATCGATCACTTGCACGAACGCGACGTGCCCATCGGCTAGCGTCGCGGGCATAGCGGCGAGATCGAAGCCGGGCACCATTGCGAGACGGCCAGCAAAGCGATGGGAAATTGCCCATAATTGCCCGCACTGTTCGAGCAACCGTTGGGACGTTTTGATGAAAAGAGCTTCTGGCACGCCGCAATCCCCGATCCCATTTCTGCTCGCTGCGTTGGTGTTCGCGATCAACATGATGGGTACGACCCTACCGACGGCAATCTATCGGTACTACCAACTGCAATACGGTTTCACCTCGAGCATCATCACGGTGATCTATGCCTCGTATGCGATCGGGGTGCTGGGTGCGCTGCTGATGGTGGGCAACTGGTCCGATCAGTTGGGCCGTCGTCGCATGCTGCTGGCAGGTCTGTGCGCATCGGCGGCGTCGGCGCTGACTTTTCTGTTCAGCGGCGGGCTGGCGCTTCTCATGCTGGGCCGTTTGCTCTCCGGCATTTCCGCCGGAATCTTCACAGGAACCGCCACGGTCGCCGTGATCGAGCTGGCGCCGCCGGCGTGGCGCGGCAAAGCCACGCTCGCGGCTACGGCTTCCAACATGCTGGGGCTCGGTTGCGGTCCGTTGCTAAGCGGCGTGCTGGTCGAACTGTTTCCCTGGCCGATGCGCTTGCCTTACGCTGCGCATCTCGCTCTGGTCGGCGTCGCTGCTCTCGCCATCCTCGGCGTGCCGGAGACCGCCGCTATTCCCGCGCGGGTGAAGCTCGGCATGCAGAGAATCTCGCTTCCGGTCGAGGTGCGCGGCGTGTTCATTCCCGCCGCGCTCGCGGGATTTGCCGGTTTCGTCGTGGTGGGTTTCTTTGCGGCGGTCGCCCCTCAACTGATTCGGGTCGTGCTGGGTTTCCACAGCGGCATCGTGACCGGCTCGATCGTGTTCCTCCTGTTTGCCTGCTCCGCCCTCGGGCAGATCGTGCAGACGATCATTGCTGCCCGGTGGCGGCAAGCCGCCGGCTGCCTTGGGCTCATCGCCGGATTGGCGTGCGTCGGCCTCTGCGTGCCGGAGCGCTCGCTCGGCGCGCTGTTGCTGGGCACCGCCCTGGCAGGAATCGGCCAGGGCATCAGCTTTCGCGCGGGGTTAGGCGAGATCGCGTCCGCGGCGCCTGTGCACCGGCGCGCGGAAGTCACGTCGAGCTTTTTCGTCGTGCTCTATGTGGCGATTTCGCTCCCGGTAATCGGCCTCGGCATCGCCGTGCAGCTCGCCGACATTCAACGCGCGACGCTGCTCTTCGTTGGCTTGACGATAGTCCTTGTGCTCATCGCGTTGCTCCTGCTGATGCGCGGGCAAGCGAACCGGGGGCGCATGACGCAATGAGCCGGCTATCAGTCTCGAGTTCGCGGCGGTCCGAAGTGTCTTCTGAACTCAGGCGGCAGCCCGCCAAACGAAAAACGCCCCGCAGGGCGTTTTCCAGTACCTCATGCCAGCGAGGACTTGCTGCTGTCTTCGCCGGCAAGACTCGCTTAGAACTTGTGACGGATACCGACGCGGAACGCCAACTGGTTGTCCGCACCCGTGCCCGACGTGTTGAAGTAGCTCGTGCTCGAACCGATCTGCGCTTGCAGGTCCTGCGTGCCGTTGCGGCCGGCGGCGATCTGGTAGATGCCCAGTGCGTACACGTCCGTGCGCTTGCTCAGCGCGTAGTCGACGCTCAGGTCCGCCTGGTTCCAGTGGCCGCGATTCGCATTGCTCAGGTGCATGTACGTGTAGCCCGCACCTGCTGTCAGCGCCGGCGTGAACGCGTACTTCGCGCCTGCTTCATACGCGGCGAACGTCGTCGAACCACCCGTGATCGGCTCGAAGCGCGTGTTCGTGTACAACGCCCACAGCGTCGCCGCGCCGATCGAGTAACGGCCGCCCACGCCAAACGTGCGCAGATCGCGGATGTTGCCCGTCGCCACGTTGGCGATGGTCGTCGAGAATGCCGGGGCCGACTGGCTCGGGTAACGGATGTCCGTGTACGCTGCGCCAACGCCGAACGGGCCGTTCGCGTAGTTCAGGCCGAAGCTGTACGCACGCGACGAACCTGCGACCGGTGCAGCCGTCGTGCCGCTTGCCGGCGCGCCGGCGAATGCGCCAGCCTGGTTCGAGAAGCCGTACATCGCGCCGAACGTCAGGCCGTAGAAGTTCGCGCTGCTGAACTTGACCGCGTTGTTGATGCGGCTCGACGTCAGTTGATCCACGTCGTTGATGTGGTAAGCGTAGTTACCCGCGACGGTCTGGCCGCCGGTCGAGTAGTTGCCGCCCAGGTAATCCGTCGAAAACGAGTACTGGCGGCCGAACGTCAGCGAGCCGATGTCGTTCTTCGACAGACCCACATATGCCTGACGGCCGAACAGGGCGCCGCCCTGGCCGAGCGTGCCGTTGCCGCTGTTAAAACCGCTTTCCAGCACGAACAGCGCCTTCAGGCCGCCACCGAGGTCTTCGGTGCCGCGCAGGCCCCAACGGCTGCCTTGAGCAACGCCGTCGTCGTACTTGAAGAGGTTGTCGTGACCGGTAGCGGTCTTCGAGTTGTTCACGTAGCTGATACCGGCATCGATCAAGCCATACAGCGTGACGCTGCTTTGCGCGTGGGCGGCGCTTGCGAAAACGGCGAGGGTAGCGGCGGTCAATAGTTTCTTGTTCAAGACTTTCTCCAATAAAGATTAAGCGATCGCGACGCCGTGCTCTTTGGTAAGGTCGTGCGATGGCCGGAAATTTAAGGGAACGCAGAGTAAGGTATGTGACAGTCCGGATCTTTTTTGAAATCTGTCGCGCCGGCGCGACATCGGTGTAGCTTCGCAAACTGAAATCACGCAAGGCGCCGCACGTATAAGCTTTTTCCGGATTGCGCATATAAGCGTGTGAAAAACGATTGGTTTTCCGGCGCCGCGGCGGCATGCGACGATGCGCGCCTACCAATCAAATTGCTCGTGGGGAAACGCATGCAACGCCGCACAATCATCCAGAATCTGCTCGCCATCGCCGCCGTTTCGCTGACGGCAACGTTTGCGCACGCGGACGGCAAACAACTCAGGATCGGCACGATGAGCGGCCCGGACGCGCAGATCTGGTCGGTGGTGACCAAGGTGGCGGCGCGTGAAGGGCTGAACGTGAAGGTCATCGAATTCAACGACTACGTGCAGCCGAATGCCGCGCTCGACGCGGGCGATCTCGACGCCAACGGTTTTCAGCATCAGCCGTTTCTCGACAGCCAGATCAAGCAGCGCGGCTACAAGATCGTCAACGTCGGGCTGACCTATGTTTCGCCGATGGGCTTCTACTCGAAGAAACTCAAGTCGCTGAAAGAGTTGCCGGAAGGCGCGAAGGTCGGCATTCAGAACGATCCGTCGAACGGCAATCGCGCGCTGCTGCTCCTGCAGAAGTACGGCGTGATCAAGCTGAAGCCGGGCGTCGGCACGAACGGCGTCAACGCCACGCCGCTCGACGTGGCCGAGAATCCGAAGAAGATCAAGCTGGTCGAGCTCGACGCCGCGCAATTGCCGCGCGCGCTCGACGACCTCGACGCGGCCTCGATCAATACCGACTACGCGGTCAAGGCCGGCCTGCAGCCGACCAAGGACGCGATCGCGATCGAGGACCTCAAGGGTCCGTACGCGAATCTGATCGCGGTGCGCGTGCAGGATCGCAATCAGCCGTGGGTGAAGAAGCTGGTCGCGGCGTATGAGTCGGACGAGGTGCGCAAGTACATCGATACGCAGTTCAAAGGCGCGATCATTCCGGCTTTCTGAGCGCGATTTAATAATCGACGCCTCAATGCAAATCGCCCGCTGAAAAGCGGGCGATTTGCTTTTGTAGCTGCGGCCTCGGAAAGCCGTTGGCAGCGTTCAGCGGTTCTTCAATTGCTCAACAGCGAGCCGCTTCTAAACGCCTTCGCGCCGGCAATGCGCGCGAATTCCAGCCCCGCCGTCGCGAAGCGCGTCAAATGCCGTGCGTACAGTACGCCGGCCACGGTGCTTTTGATCGTGACCACCCGATCGGTCAACGGGTCGACGATATCGGCGATCTGATGGCCGACGTCCACCCAGATGCCGACTTCGCAGCGGTACACCAGCACGCCGCTGATCGGCGCGACGAGCGGTTCGGCGCCCGCGAGCGGCGTGGCGGCGAACTCGAGCGGCGGCAACGGCGCGGGCGTGCCGTCGACCACGCCACGCGAGCTCAGGTATTCGATGATGGCTTGCGCGTCGTGCTCCGCGTACTCGTAGGATACTTCGCGCTGGCCGCGCAATTCGATCGTGACCGAGATCGAGCCGTTCGGAATCGGGAAACGGTCGCCGTAACGGCCGCGCAGATCCGACCAGCAGAAGCTGTGGATTTCGTCGAACGGATTGCCCACCGAATTGAGCGCCAGCAGCGACGCCTTGGCTTGCAGATAGCAGGCGAGCGGCTCGACTTCGGGCCACAGATCGGGGTTCGTGTAGAGGTGCATCGCGGCTTCCCAGTCGCAATGCAGATCGAGCACGACGTCCGCGTCGTACGAGAGCTTTTGCAACGCGAGACGTTGCGATCCAAGTTCCGTTTCCGGCTTCTCGGCGTCGAGCGCCTCGCGCATCGCCGCGCGGATCGCGGTGCGATTGGCGTCGATGTCGTCGGTCAGGCGCGCCTCGATAACCGGCTGCACCAGCGCCGACAGGTCGTGGAAATTGCGGTTGAAATTCTGCGCGGTGTTGGTTTCGAAACGGCCCGTCAGATGGCCGAGAAAGTGCTGATTCAGGCCGATCGGATTGGCCACCGGCACGATCACGACTTCGCCGCGCAGCTTGCCGGCGGCTTCCAGCGCGGCAAGCTTGCGGCGCAACGCCCACGACACCAGCATGCCGGGCAACTCGTCGGCATGCAGCGACGACTGGATATAAATCTTCTGCCCGCCGCCGGGACCGTAGTGAAAACTCGTCAGGTTGCGGGCGGTGCCGAGCGTCGGGGCAATCAGCGGATGGGTTTGGGTTTGCATGGTTTTCAAATCCGCGGGCAAGTCGGGCGTGCCGCGCTATGTCGTTGATTACAGGGGGAAAGCTTGCTGTTGGGCCTGCTGTTGGACCGGTTGATGGCGGGCCGGCCGGGGCGCAGTTGCGGCGTCTTGATCGCACGATCTTAGCCGATATGGCGGGCTGCGTGGTTTTACGCGGCCCGCAAACAAAACGGGCTCCGCGTGTGGCGGAGCCCGTTCCCTGCAAGCCGGCCGGCGCGCCGTCGGACGCGCGCGGCGGGCCTGGCCGCCAGATTGGCTAGCCTGTTTAGCTGCCGTACACGTCGAAGTCGAAGTACTTCTTCTCGAGCTTCTTGTACGTACCGTCCTTGATGATGTCGGCGATCGCCTTGTCGACCTTCGTCTTCAGATCGGTGTCTTCCTTGCGCATGCCGATGCCCGCGCCGTTGCCGAGGATCTTCGGATCGTCGAGGTTCTTGCCGACGAAGTCGAAGCCCGCGCCGCGCGGCGTCTTCAGGAAGCCGATTTCAGCCTGCACGGCGTCTTGCAGCGCCGCATCCAGACGGCCCGACAGCAAGTCGGCGTAGACCTGGTCCTGGTTCTGATACGGCACGACCTTCGCGCCCTTCGCTTCCCAGTAGGTCTTCGCGTACGTTTCCTGGATCGTGCCTTGCTCGACGCCAACCGTCTTGCCCTTCAGCGATTCGGCGGTCGGCAGGATGCCCGAGCCCTTCTTCGCGACGAGGCGCGTCGGCGTGTTGAACAGCTTCGACGAGAAAGCGATCTGCTCGGCGCGTTGCGGCGTCATGGACATCGACGACAGCACGCCGTCGAACTTCTTCGCCTTCAGCGCGGGGATCATGCCGTCGAAGTCGTTTTCGACCCACACGCATTTCGCCTTCAGGCGCGTGCAGATTTCATTGCCGAGGTCGATGTCGAAGCCAACGAGCTTGCCGTCCGGGCCCTTGGACTCGAACGGGGGATAGCTGGCGTCGACGCCGAAACGGATGGTCGTCCAATCTTTAGCGTGTGCGCCAATCGAGACGGTGGCAAGCAGAGCAACCGTCAAAGCCGCTAGCAGTTTTTTCACTGTTTAACTCCTCGTGTAGTTCAAATACGCCCGCATGCGGTTGTGCCGCGGCGGGACGCCCGGCGCGACTCACGACCGGGCTTGGGTTTAGTCTGCCGGCCGGGGCGGCCAGCAGCGCGCGCCAAGCTTATCAGTTCAAAAAAATTGGGTAGCTAGTGAAACACCGGATGGCGCACGAGGATAGCTTCTAAAGCTTGGCTGTGGTGGGGCGAGCCGAGGGCGGCGTCGCGGTGGTCTATGCGGATTGGATCACGGCTCTGAGGCGTATGCTGCGCCGTCCGTTGCGTTGTAATGCGTTAGTAATGAAGTTGGCTAGCGGCCGCGGCCGCGGCGAATTCCCGCGATTCACGCGGACCAGCCGCGTGCCGGTCAACAAATGCGGCTATTCCTTACTCAATGAGTCCGCGTGTGCGGGGTCGACAGTGCCGCACCACAGTTCGCCCCTGTCCATCATCTCCGCGTCCCGTGCGCTCATTCCCGCGCAGGCGCCGCGCGAGTCTTGCGCCGCTCGTTGAACGCGCGCCAGCGAAGCGCGGTTCATTTCGCCCTGGAGCCAGCTGCCGAAGCACGCTATTGATCCGGCCACGACAACCACTAGCATCCAGTCTGTTTTCCTCAAGCGCATCGTCTATTTTCGTCTTCAATTGCCCGCCGGGCAGGCCACGCGATTTGCGGCGGCGCTGCGTGGCGCGCATCGCCGGATCCGCTTCGCGGTCTGCCGTCAGCCGCCGGCGGGTCGGGGCAAGTCATCGTTATCGGCAGCGGCGCGCGGCTTCTTTAGCTGCCGCGCCGCATGCTTTTGAATCGGCTGCCGACCAATTAAAGATTTCGCATCGATTGCCGTTAAATACAGAGGAGCGCGTTTGTTGTATCACGCCGGACCGAATGTTTTTCGGACTCCGGAGACGCCAAAAACCAAAAATGCATTGCTTGGCGCTATCATCGATGCTCCTCGCGCTCGCCATTGCAGCGTAACGAGTGCATCTGTCTGAAGAATGTCATCGAGCACCGCGCCCGCGGCCAAGCGCCGCGGGTCCTGCCGCGCTCGTCCAAACGGCCTTCTGCTAAACGGTGTTGCATATGCACATGATTTTGATGGCAGATGAAATGCGCTGTTGTAAACGGTCGTTTGGTTGGCGACTCTTCATGCCGTTCGCGCTGCGGCACGCCGTTTTTCGCGCATCTCCGGCACTTCTGATCATTGCGGTTTTCTGCTGCGGCCTGCTGTCGGCGGCACCGGTTGCGGCCGGCGAAAAAGTGCTGCGTGTCCTCGCCTGGCCGGGGTATGCGGACGCCGACGTGGTGAGGAATTTCGAGGCCCGCTACAAGGCGAGAGTGGAAGTCACGATGGTGGATTCCGACGAGGCGCTATGGGCCCAGATGCACGCGAAGGGCACGCCGCCGTTCGACGTGCTGGCCGCCAATGCCGCTGAAATCGAGCGCTATACGCGCGCCAATCTGCTGGCCCCGCTCGACCTCGCCAGCCTGCCGAATACGAAAAGACAGTTGCCGCGTTTTCAGGCGTTGTCGTCGATTGAAGGGCTCACTTCGGCGGGCAAGGTGTACGGCATCCCATTCACGTATTCGTCGATGGGGCTGATTTATGACCGCAAGCAGATCGCCGTCGCGCCGCGCTCGATGCTCGAATTGTGGAACCCGCGATACCGCGGCAAGGTGCTCGACTTCAACAGCGCCCAGCACAATTTCTCGTTCACGGCATTGGCGCTCGGCTACACCCATCCGTTCGAACTCAATGCCGTGCAGATGCGCTTGATCGCTCACAAGCTCATCGCGTTGCGCCGCAATCTGCTGACCTATTACACGTTGCCGGAAGAAGCGACCGCGTTTTTCATCCAGCACAAGGTCGCCTTGATGTTCGGCAACTACGGCACCCAGCAGGTCGAATTGCTGCGCCGAGCGGGCGCGGACGTAGGCTACGTGATTCCCGACGAAGGCGTGCTTGCGTGGCTGGATTGCTGGGCGATGACGCGCTCGGCGTCCGATCGTCCGCTCGCGCTCGCGTGGATCGATTACATGCTCGAACCGGAGGTCAGCGGGTTGTTGCCGCAACGCCAGGGACTCGCCAACACGTTGACGGCGCCCGTGGACAACAACGACAACGCGCGTATCGTGTGGATCGGCCCGGTGGAAGATATTCAGCGGCGCGAGGAGCTGTGGACCCGAATCGTGTCCGGAGACCGGTCGGAGCGTTTTTGATGATACGCCCAGGCTTGACGTTCAAGTTATCCGTGCTGCTCGCGTGCATCGGCGTACTCGCGTCCGGCGCGACCGGCTATTACGCGTATCGCGCCAACCGCGCGATGCTGGTGAACGAAGCCGGGCGCAGCCTGCTGACCTCGACGGAATTGCTGGGGCAGCGCTTTTCCGTCGCGATCGACGACGTCGGCGCCGACGCGCTGGTGCTCGCGGGCATGCCGTCCTCGGGGGAGGTCGCGCAGACCGACGACGGGCTCGGCGAGAATGCGGCGCGCGAACGGCTGGCGCAGGTGTATTCCAGCTTCATGGTCCACCATCCCGACTATCTGCAGATTCGCCTGATTACCCGTCAGCACTACGGGCTCGAGCTGATCCGTTTCGACCGTGACGCGGATGGCCTCGTGCGGGTCGAGGGCAACCGGCTGCAGGAAAAAGGTCAGTTTGCCTACATTTTCGACACGCTCGCGTTCTCGCCCGGCCGCCTGTACGCGTCGCCGATCTCGGTCAATCACGAATACGACGCCCATGCCGCCGAAGGCAAGCCGACGCTGCGACTCGGTACGCCGGTGGCGAACGCGAAAGGGGCGGTGGTGGGCGTCGTCGTGATCGACGTCGATCTTGCCGGCATGCTCAAACGTTTGCAGAGCGATCTGCCGAGCGACTATCAGGTTTATCTCGCGAACGAATGGGGCGATTTCCTGGTGCATCCGGACGGCTCGAAAACCTTCGGCTTCGACAAAGGCCGGCGGGTGCTGATGCAGGACAGTTTCGCCGTGACCAAGCCGCTCTTCGAACAGTCGCAAAGCGAAGTGCTGGTGAACGGTCTGACGTATCCGAGGCAGGCGGCGGAGCAGGTGCTCGCGTTCGTGCGCAGACCGTTCGGCGCGTCCGAGGGCAACCGCTTTATCGTACTGGGTCTCGCCAAGCCGCTCGAGGACGTATTGTCCGACGCCAATCTGCTCGGCAACAGAATCATTCGCATGGTGCTCGTCTTCAGCGCATTGGCGGTGCTGCTCGCGATTCTGTTTGCCCGCGCGCTCACCAAGCCCTTGCACATTCTTGCGTACGCGGCCACGCACCTGTTCGCCGAGCACGCCATGGAAACGCTGCCGCTCAAACGTACCGACGAGATCGGCGTACTGGCGCGCTGCTTCGATCGTCTGCGCCGCGAGATCAAGTCGCAAATGGACGTACTCCATAACAAGCAGACTGAACTCGTGCATCTCGCCACGCACGACGGGCTGACCGGATTGCCGAACCGCATGCTGTTCATGCAGAAGCTCGAAAACGCGATCGAGGAAGCGACACGGCGTCAGGAAGGGCTCGCCGTGCTGTTCGTCGACCTCGACCGTTTCAAGCAGATCAACGACCAGTTCGGCCACTCCGTCGGCGACAAGGTGCTCGTGGTAGTGGCGCGCCGGCTAAAGCAGGTGCTCTGCACCGCGGACGTGGTGGCGCGGCTCGGCGGTGACGAGTTCATCGTGTTGATCGAGGGTCCGCGCGCCGTGGAAGCGGCACCCGCCATCGCCTCGCGCATCATGAACACGTTGAACGAGGAACTGCTGATGGATGGGCAAAACATGGCGGTGGGCGCGAGCATCGGCATCAGCCAGTTCCCGGACGACAGCGGCACGGCGGAGGAACTGCTGCTCAACGCCGACGCGGCGATGTACGCGGCCAAATCCGGTGGACGGTGCGCGTATCTGCGTTACCACGATCTGCTCGAAGCGCGCCGGCTCGAACAGCTTGAACAGGCGCGAGCACAGGCGAGCGAAGGAGCCACGCAAGGGCACGAGGCCGAGCCGATGGCGTGATGCGCCCGCTTTGCGCAAGCGGTTCATTGCACCGCGGCAACGGCGCCACGCGCACCGTTTTGCCGCAGCAATTGCAACGCGCCCCGCAGCGCCGTTCTGAATTCGGCACGCGCGGCGAGCTTCGCGGGAAACACTTCGCGCACGGACAGCAACGCGTTCATCAACGCCTGCGGTTCTCCTTGCGCGGACGCGGCGAGCGCCTTCAATTCATCAGCGAGCGGATCGCTAACGTCGTAGCGCGTGCCGTCGTCCGCGTGGCCGCGCAAAAACATCATCCATGCCGCTACCGCCAGCGCGAGACGCGCGAACGGCTGCCCCGCGTCGATCCTCGCCTCGATCGTGGCGAGCAGGCGCGGCGGAATCTTCTGGCTGCCGTCCATTGCAATCTGCGCACAGCGATGCTTCAGCGCGGGGTTCGCGTAACGCGTGAGCAACGCGTCCCGATAGGCCGGCAGATCGAATGACGCGGGCATGGTGAGCGTCGGCGCGATTTCCTGCGTCATCATCGTGTGAATGAAGCTGCGCATGGCGGGGTCGGCGATTGCCGCATCGATGGTGGCGAAGCCGCCGAGCATCGAGAGGTACGCCAGCGTCGAATGCGTGCCGTTCAGCATGCGCAGTTTCGCCAGCTCGAACGGCGTGACGTCGTCGACGAGTTGCGCGCCGACGGCGTCCCACGCGGGACGTCCCCCCGAAAAGCGATCCTCGATCACCCATTGCCGGAACGGCTCGCACGGCACTGGCGCGGCGTCCCGATAGCCGGGTTGTTCGGCAACGGTGGCGCGCTCGGCGTCGGTGGTGGCTGGCACGATGCGGTCGACCATCGTCGACGGAAACGCGACTTCGGCGGCGATCCAGTCGGCCAGCGCGGCATCGACTTGCCGCGCGAACGAACAGACCACCTGGCGCAGCGCCGCGCCGTTATGCGCGAGGTTGTCGCACGAGAGCACGGTGAACGGTTTGCCGTCGGCGGCGTCGCGCCGCGCTCGCAATGCCGCGACGAGAATGCCGGGCACCGTGCGCGGCGCGAGCGGATGCGCCAGATCGTGCGCGACGCCTGGATCGCCGAGCGCGACGTCGCCGTCGACGAGGCTATACAAACCTTGCTGCTCCATCAGCGCGTCGCGCTTGCCGACGTCGCCTTGCAGCGTCACGCCGCAAATGCCCCAGTCTCCGCCCGCCGCGAGCATGGCTTCTTCCGTGTAGAGCGCCTGGTGCGCGCGATGGAAATTGCCGATGCCCAGATGAACGATGCCGATGCCCGGCTCGCGCCATTGGGGAGAAAGCAGATGGGTTTGCAGTGCCGGCAGTGCGGAGCGGGTGAGGCGAGGCAAGGTGGCTGCTGAGGACATTGAATGAAATCCGTCTTGTGTAAAAGACTCGGGAATAACGTCATTTAGCGGGAAAACCCTGATTTGACGTGTCGCTATACTTGTATGGTAGCATCGTTCAAACGGCTTGAAATGGATCGATGAAGGTGATTTTTCATCTGGGCCGCGATCCGAAACCGGCACGAAAGCCGCAAGCCGTATGCCGTGCGTTCAGTACATCCGCGCGGTTCGCCACCCGTTTCTGCAAGGAAGGATGTCATGAAAATCGTTCGCGCCGACGTGATCGTCACGTGCCCCGGCCGTAATTTCGTCACGCTGAAAATCGTCACGGACGAAGGGGTGCACGGTATCGGCGACGCAACGCTGAACGGCCGCGAACTCGCGGTCGCGTCGTATCTGAAAGACCACGTGTGCCCGCTTCTGATCGGCCGCGACCCCGGCCGTATCGAGGACACCTGGCAGTATCTCTACAAAGGCGCGTACTGGCGCCGCGGTCCCGTCACCATGACGGCGATCGCCGCGGTGGACATGGCGCTGTGGGACATTCTCGGCAAGGTAACGGGCATGCCGCTGTACAAGCTGCTCGGCGGCGCGTCGCGCGAGGGCGTGATGGTGTACGGCCATGCCACCGGCCGCGACATTCCCGAAGCGCTCGACCGTTACGCCGAACATATCGAAGCCGGGTACCAGGCCATTCGCATTCAAAGCGGCGTGCCCAACATGCGCTCGGTATACGGCGTATCGAAAGGCAGCGGCATGTACGAGCCGGCCACCAAGGGCGCGGTCGAGGAGCAGAGCTGGTCGTCGGAAAAGTATCTGGACTTCGTGCCGAAGCTGTTCGAAGCGGTGCGCGACAAATTCGGCTTCGATACGCATTTGCTGCATGACGTGCACCACCGTTTGACGCCGATCGAAGCCGCGCGCCTCGGCAAATCGGTCGAACCGTACCGCCTCTTCTGGATGGAAGATCCCACGCCCGCGGAGAACCAGGCAGGCTTCCGGCTGATTCGCGAGCACACGGTCACGCCGATCGCGGTGGGCGAGGTATTCAACAGCATCTGGGATTGCAAGCAGTTGATCGAGGAGCAGTTGATCGACTACATTCGCGCGACCTTGACGCACGCGGGCGGCATCACGCATCTGCGGCGCATTGCGGATTTTGCTTCGCTATACCAGGTACGAACCGGTTGCCATGGACCGTCGGATTTGTCGCCGGTATGCATGGGCGCGGCGCTGCATTTCGATCTGTGGGTGCCGAATTTCGGTGTGCAGGAGTACATGGGTTTTCCAAAGGAAGCGCTCGACGTATTCCCGCATGCATGGCGCTTCGACAAAGGCATGATGCATCCCGGCGAGGCGCCGGGCCACGGCGTCGACATCGACGAAGCGGCGGCCGCGCGTTATCCGTACGACCCGGCTTATCTGCCGGTGGCGCGTCTCGACGATGGGACGTTGTGGAACTGGTGAGTCGATTCGCTCAACCAACCAGCTAATTAACGACAAGATCATGGAGACACGCGTGAACCCAGCACGCTCGCAAGCCGCCGCGCCGGCCAGCACCGCCATGCTGCGCCGCGTCGCCTTCGCCTCGACCATCGGCACCGCGGCCGAGTACTACGACTTCTTCGTCTACGGCACGGCCGCCGTACTGGTGTTCGGCCAGAAGTTTTTTCCCGCCGCCGATCCGCTGATCGGCACGCTCGCCGCCTTCGCCACCTACGCGGTCGGTTTTCTGGCGCGACCGTTAGGCGGCATCGTGTTCGGTCATTTCGGCGACCGGGTCGGCCGCAAGAAGGCGCTGATCGTGACGATCCTGATCGTAGGGCTGGGGACCTTCGTCATCGGGCTGCTGCCCGACTATCAGTCGATCGGCATCTGGGCGCCGATCGCACTCATCGTCATTCGCGTGCTGCAAGGCTTCGGCGTGGGCGGCGAGCAGGCGGGCGCCGTGTTGCTCACGGCGGAGTACGCGCCGCCCGCGCGGCGCGGTTTCTTCGCGAGTCTCGTGCAACTGGGCGCGCCTGCCGGTTTCCTGATTCCGTCGGGTCTGTTCGCACTGCTTTCCGCGACGTTGACGCCCACGCAACTGCTCGACTGGGGCTGGCGCATTCCGTTTCTCGCCAGCGCGTTGCTGGTCGCCGTGGGTTTGTATATCCGCTTGCGGACCGAAGAGTCGCCGATCTTCGCCACGATCCAGCGTACCAAGGCGGTGGCTTCACGTCCGGTGGTCGAAGTGGTGCGGTGGTTTGGTCCAACCATCGTCAAGGGTGTCGGCGCCAAGCTGATCGAGGCCTGCACCTTCGCGATGTACACAATGATCGTGCTCGCCTACGGCAAAGCGCATGGCATTGCTCAAAGCATGCTGCTGCAAACGGTGATCGTTGCGGTGGCGCTCGAGCTCATGACGATTCCGCTCGCCGGCGCGTTGTCCGATCGTATCGGCCGGCGGCCGACCTTTATCGCCGGCGCGCTGCTGCATGTGGGGCTGGTGGTGCCGTTCTTCATGGCGATCGATAGCGGCAATCGCGCGGCGATCCAGTTCGTGATGATTCTGGCGATCAGCGTCGGCCACAGTCTTTGCTATGCGCCGCAAGCGGCG
>WNGR01000252.1_pt1 | contig 56438 bp, 105 predicted proteins | sample 5407581 | NCBI WGS metagenome assembly WNGR01 (sample SAMN13153383, study PRJNA577476) | soil metagenome | isolation source: 80 cm soil or saprolite under Garry oak tree replicate 2 | place: USA:California | collected 2016-06-15 | reverse complement strand
GGTGGGCGCTACAAGGTAAACGGAATTTACGTCAATGCTGACGGTGTGCCGCATAAGAACCAAAAGGACTAAGGCATTGAGTACCCTCACTCAGGCCCAACGTGACAAATTGCCGGATAGCGCGTTCTGTGGCCCTAATCGGACGTATCCGGTGCTGGACTCTTCCGATGTGCGCGGTGTGGCTTCTCTCATCGGCAAGGCTTCACCGTCCGCACAGGCCGATATCAAGGCTTGCACGATCAGGAAGGCCAAACGCTTTGGCTGGGCCATTCCCAAAGCATGGCAAGAGGAGCAAAGCTAAGTGCTACGATCTGCTGCAACAACTTGGTTGACTGAGGAATTCAACGAGCTTGCCGTGGAGGTCAATTTCACGCCACAGCAACTCGGAGATTGTTACTCGACTGCCATTGACATGTCACTCAGGCAGCTAGGCTACACAGAGGACGTGCTGTTGACGCAGGATGTCCCTCAAACGCAGATCGTAGGCTACCTGGCACTGCTCAACTACTACGCACTGAAGCGGTTTGCACGAGCCTTTTCCATCAGGTTTGACACCAATATTGCGGGGAGTCTTCAGGCTTTCAGGTCACAGGCAGCGAAACAGATCAAGGCACTGCTGGATGACGCGAAAGTCGAATGCACCTCACTTGGCTTTGCAGTGGATACACCGCAATTCCAACTTGGCAGGATGGAACTCGATTTCTTGGAGCCGACGTTAGGAGACTTTAGCTGATGCCAGCAATGCTTTCAGATGCCGACCTTACCAGCCTTGCTGCACTGGCGCAAAGCCTTGCACTCAGGGACACCTGCACGATCTTGAATGTGAGCCGTGTGCGCAATGCTTCAGGCGGCTATGTGGATACCTATGTACCGCAATCGTCTACGGTGCCTTGTGCAATTATCGATCTACGCAAGATGGGTATGGAGCGCGTCCTCGGCGGATCTCTGGAAAGCGCAACCATCAAAATGATGCTGTTCCCACGAGGGACGGTTGTTCTCGATACCGATCGATTACAGGTTGTGTCGGCAACTTCAGGCACAACCACGATCTACGAGGTGACCGCGGCATTTGACCCGACGTCCTTTGAGATCGTGCGTCGGGTGGAAGTGAATCGACTCGGACAGGGGGCAAGCTGATGAGTAGCTTTTCAGTCACGATTACCGGCGGCAATGAAGCCATAGCAGCGTTCAGGCAGGCCACAGCGAACATGCGCAGGCAGGCCAATGACATCATCCATCAGACAGGTGAGAACACCGTAACTGACACGCAGAAGAACCTGACCGACCAGGGCGCGGTGAAGACTGGACGCTTGCGCGGCTCCTATCAGGCTACGCAAGAGGATTTAGCCTCCACCGTCGGCAGTGATGTGCCCTACGCGCCGCCTATCGAGTTCGGGCATCACACCCGATCAGGAAGCTTTGTCGCTGCCCGACCGGCGCTATTTCCCGCTTTCGAGAAAAACCGCGTGTGGATGGTTGACCAGTTGGAAGCGATGAAGGTGTAAGCCATGCCAGTAAGTCAGACAGCCGGAGCCGAACTACCGACGGCGTTCTACGCGGTCATGGTACCAGGTGGAACGCTGGACACCGGACTTGCAGCACTGGGGCTTACCGGCATATTCGACCAGGCAGGCGTGCCGGAAGACCAGCCATACGATTATGTGACGCTCGGAGACGTGACAGAGGTTCCGTGGAACGCGCTGCAGCACCGAGGCTATGAGGCAACGATGACGCTACATATCTGGACGCGGCAAGGCGGCTTCCAGCAGGCGTTTCTCATCGCCAATCGCTTGAACCAATTGTTCGATCAACAATCGCTCACGCTGCCAACGCAGCAGTCTGTAAGCACCATGTACGATGGCTTACAGACGATGAATGATGAGGATGCGCGTGGGCGTTTACAACATATTCCAATCAGGTACAGGGCTTTTACTCAAGAATAAGTAGAAAGGGTTTAACTTATGGCAGCATCACCCGGCTATAAAGCTCAGCTTAAGAGCGGAGCCAACGTGGTTGCAGAGATCATGAAAATGGACTTGCCAATCAGCGTGGCCCAACTCAATACCACAAAAATGACCGGCAACGCGGGCTCCAATGCCGAGACATTCATTCCAGGACTAGCGAATGCTAGCTTGAAAGCAGAGGCCAACCTGGATATGACGGATACCAACGGTCAACTGGCTTTCTTCAACAGTGTGGCTACTGGCGCACTGCTCACGCTCTCGGTGCTCACTGGCGTTACCGCTACCAGTTTATTTGGTATCAGTGGCTACATCAAGAGCTTCAACCCAAAGCTCGATGTAGGCGCAGCGGAAACGGTGGCTATTGAGTTTCAAGCGACTGGCGCAGTCACCTATACACCGTAAAGAGGTGAGAAATGACGGCAAAAGCTGGCTTAAATGCCCAAATACTCATCACAGGCGTGGGTGTCACCATCAGTACAGGTTCACCGGCGGCATATACCGACTCTGGCGACCATATCAACTACACGCCGACGTCCACAAAACGCTACCTGGATGACAGCGTAGCCACGACGGTGCAAACATCACCCGATGGGACGACCTGGACGACAATTAGCCCCACGCTCTACAGCATCCAGTATGTTGGCGCGAAGATCAAATTTACCCCTGCCTTAGCATCTGGCACGCAGGTACGCATCAACGCCGGTTCCTATCTGCCTTATAGCGCCATGGCCGATGCCACCAAAGCAGAGCCTAGTGCAGCAGCAAAAATGGTGGACACAACCAGCTTCACCACGAGCGGGACGGCGGTCAAATGGAGCACTTTCTTGCCGACCACGAACATGACGACGCTCAAAATCACCAAATGGAATACAGATAATACGTTTCTGGCGGCGATCACTGCTGCTACGCGCTATGTGCTCTCGCTGTTGCCTGATGTCGCGGGTAGCAATCGGATGGAAGCATACGCAACCACGAAAGTGGATGGCATCAAGGCCGCGATGGATGGATTGGTAGAGGAAGATTTGGAGTTTCAGGTTAGCGGAAGCTTCTATTTGGTTTAAAAGTTATGAATTGAAGGGAAATAATAACCTATGTCTATCGATCTACGGCAAAAAGTGCTCTCAGGTGACATCAAACTCCGAAAAAAGGGCTTGTGGGTGGATGCATGGGAAGCCTGGGTGATGATCCAGGAATTGACCGGAGAGGAACGGGCGGGACTCATCGAAGCCAATTTCAATACGAAGCTCAAGAAAGTCAATCAGAAGACGCTGTATCCTCACCTGGTTATTCTTTCCACGCGTTACCCGGACGTGGATTGTGTCCTTGACCCGGTGGAGATTACTGAGATGGACGAGGAAGGCAACGATGTGAAGCGTACTATCCCTCATCCGCGTCTTGCTGACTTCCAGGCCATGATGCAAGAAGTAGGTAGTGACCCACGCGCCGGGAAACTCGTATTTGAAGACCCACGGCAAGCAGGTGTGCCTGATCTGGCTGTACGTGACACGCTCAACAAGATATCAGGCGGGGCCGTGTTGGAATTAATCAGCCAATTGGGCGCGAAACTTTCAGGATTGACGCCTGAACAGATCGAGGAAAAAAAAGCAGTTTCCGGGGTGACGACAGTGACGGGGACGGTCGTGGAGGGATCGAGCGGGGCCTCTACCACCGTATCGCCAGAACCATCGGCGGAATGACGGTGCGCGAAATGCTTGCGCGTATCGGCTCGGATGAAATCTCAGATTGGGCGGCAATCTTCCAGATTGAGGATGAGGCAGCCGCTAAGGATAAGTAAGTAGGGGTAGGCGTTGTTAGTACAAGAGATGGTAGTTCGTTATGCAGCCGAGATGTCCTCACTTGAGGAGGGCATAGCGCAAGCGAACGCAGCCGTGGAAAGCCTGACACCGGTGGCCGCAGAAATGGCCGCCAGTGTCGATGCTTCCTTTGCGACCATCGATAACGCTTCCGGGGCAGTCGTCGCTTCCTTTACGTCTCTCGGTGAGGCGACAACCTATCTTGATGACCAAATGGCCCTGTACGCCTCCACGTCAGTAGAGGCGACCGTTTCCACCGATGCCCTTTCCACTTCCCTCTCTGCCGCTGCCATGGAAGCCAACAAAGTAGCGATCTCTCAGGAACGCCTCAACGCGGCCATGCTGCAAAGTGATAGCGCGATGGCGCGTTTTGAAGCAGCACAGAACCGTGCAGCGATCAGTGCGCAAGCCTTGAGCAAAGCACAAATCCAGACACAGCTGGCCCAACTGAAATTGACTGCTGCTACAGAAGCAGCGGCCTCGGAAGAAGGCATATGGGCAGATGTCACGGCGGGCATGGGCACTATTGGAGAGGCTGCTGCGACGGGCATTGGCTTTGTGGCTAATGCGCTTATGGCCGTGGTATCTGCCGCTGCTATCGTCGTTGCTGTTTTAGGCGTCGTTGGCATCGCTATAGCCGGTGTCTCTGCCAAGCTTGCCGGTGATTTCCAGGCAGGTTTGACTTCGCTTGTTACTGGCGCGGGTGAAGCACAAAAAAATATCCAGATGGTGGGGGATGGTATCTTAGCCCTGGCTCCAAAAGTGGGGCAAACGACGGGTTCGCTTATTGCCGGAATGTATCAAATAGAATCCGCAGGCTTCCACGGCGCAAAAGGGCTGGAAGTGCTGACCGCCGCGAGTGAGGGCGCGAAGGTTGGGGGCGCACAATTGGCCGATGTCGCCAATGGTGTCACCACGGCCATGACCGATTATGCAGCAACAGGATTGACCGCTGCACAAGCCACGAATACATTAATTGCAGCAGTAAGCGAGGGCAAGACGCATGTAGCTGATCTCTCGACTGCCTTTTCTACCATCCTCCCTACATCTGCTGCCGCTGGCGTCTCGTTCAGGGATACCGCAGGGGCGCTTGCAACCATGACCGGGGAGGGTACCGATGCGGCCTCTGCCGCTACCTACCTGCGACAAACCATTCTCTCTTTAGAGGCACCCAGTAAGGCAGCATCAACCACACTCCACTCCATTGGCTTGACGACACAGCAAGTTGCCTCTGAAATGAAAGTGTCTCTACCAGGGGCCATGCAACTTATCACGGATGCGATAGGGAAGAAATTTCCTGAAGGTTCAGCAGCCTATATCGACGCCTTGAAGAACATATTTGGTGGCACAAAACAACTGCAAGGGGCTCTTGAGCTAACGGGGACGCATCTGAAGACCTTCCAGGACAATGTGAATGGGATAGCCGACTCGGTGAAAAAGGGTGGGAATGCGATTACTGGGTGGGCCAATGTGCAGGGCGATTTCAATACGAAAATGGCACAAGCGGGCGCGGCTTTAGAGGTTGTGGGCATCAAAATCGGGACGTTGCTGTTACCCGTCCTCTCGTCCATCATGGATAAGATTAATCCAATTATTACAGCCTTCGGGAATTGGGTCACGAGTAGTAGGGGCCTGGCGGGCATCCTGGGGCAACTTGGAGACGCTTTCAATCAAATCTTCAATCCTGTGCAGAAACTTGCCCCGATCTTATCACCGGTGAATGATGCGTTTGATAGGACAAAAACGGCTCTAGCGGGCATGTCGCCCCTGATCCAGCCGATTGCTGATGCCTTTGACCGCACAAAGACAGCCCTCGCAGCAGTAGCGCCGCTTGTACCGCCAATTAGCGATGCCTTTGATAGAACAAAAACGGGCCTCGCGGGCATACCTGATGCTGTCCATAAGGCGTCTAATCCCTTTACTCAGTTTTTCCAGATTGTGAAGAACGTTGTGGATTTCATGTCACACATTGACTGGGGGACGGTTTGGAAGACGCTGGTCACTGATTTCAACAATGTCAAAACGGCTGTGACGAATATATGGAACGTCATTTCTAAAGTGGACTGGGGCGGAATATGGAACGCCCTCGTCACGGCGGTCAAGAACGTCCACGATACATTTGTGAAGCTGCAGCCCGTCTTTCAGCAAATCGGGTCTTTTGTTGTCTCGACATTCCTTCCGATCTGGAAACAACTGCAAAACTCGTGGCGCGATATCGTCGCGGCCATAACCCCCATTATGCCGCAAATCAAGATGCTTGGCGAGGCTCTCGGCGTCGTGCTGGTGATTGTGCTGGCCTTGGCAGTGGGTATCATTACCGGCCTTGCGCGTGCATTGGCTGGGGTGGTTCAGATCATTACGGGCATTATCCAGTTTTTCAGTGGCTTCGTGCAGGTGATGAGCGGGCTTTCTCAGTTGCTAGTTGATCTCTTTACGGGCAACTTCGGGAAGCTCGGTACCGACATCGACAACATTATGCAGGGCCTGGTGACGATGTTCCTGGGCACATGGAACATCATTGCAGGCATCTTCAATACATTTATGGGGCTTGTAACCGGCATCGTTGATGGTTTCTGCGCTGTCATCAAGGGCATATTCCAGGGCTTATCTGCGGCGCTTGTGGGGCATTCGATCATTCCGGACATGATAAATGCCATTATTTCCTGGTTCGCCCAACTGCCAGGACGGGCTATAGGCGCTGTACAGGGGCTAGCAGGGCAACTCGCGGGTTTCTTCTCAGGATTGGCTTCTCAAGCGGTATCCTGGGGCGCGAACATCATCCAGGGCGTGATCAATGGCATTACGTCCATGTTCGGCAATGTCAGCAATGCGATGAGTAATCTCGCGGGTCTCATCGGCTCGTGGCTCCCGCGTTCGCCCGCAAAGCAAGGCGAACTCTCGCATCTGAATGAGTACGGGCCTGCGTTGGTGAAGGGCATCTCACAAGGAATTGCCGCATCCCAGCCGCTCTTGCAAGCATCCCTTGATCTCTTGATGCGTCCAGTAGGACAGGCCATGCATGTTGCACCTGCTTCGAGTACCGCGCCGGTTGCCGGTTCTGGCAATGCGCAGGGTAAGCGCGAAATCCATGTACATGTGCATATTGGCGCGCATGAGATCGGGCACTACATTGCCGATGATGTTGGGGAGGTCGTGGTTGATCGGTTACGCAGCCATGGATTGGGGCGTGTCGCATGAGCACGATGTCAGCTACCATCGGCGGCGCTTCCGTGGACATCTTAGAACAGACCTGGCAGATTTCCGACAAAGTAGATGAACAGTCGCGCTGTAGCTTCACGGTGCTTGACCCAACAGGGAATGCGTCCTTTTCCAAGCGACAACCGGTTCTTCTCACCGATAGCGTACAGGGAACGCTCTTTCGTGGCTTTGTGAATAAGGCCAAAGCTGTCAAGATGCCTCCCAATGCACACAGAATGTGGAGCATCGACTGTAACGATATGACCGATTTGGCGATGAAACGTACCTCCAATAAGGCGTACATCAATCAGTATGCGGGTACGATTGTGGCCGACCAGATCAACAGCATTCTCTCCCAAGAAGGTGTCACCGGGGCCTATGCCATTGACTTTGATAGCACTACAAGCGAATGGGGAGACGGCACGCTCACCAATGTCGTGCCCACCTCGAATGTGGACGACGGAGATTTAGAGCTTGCGCTCGCGGGGACACCGGTAACGAAGATTGTCTCAACTACGGCCAACTGGGCGAACTACCTCTCGCTCTCCAATCTGGATACGACCGGCAATCAGTTGCAGCTTGCATCGGTCTCTGCTTTGCGAATGACTGGCAATTGCGGCAATAACTTTGGCAATGCCGTTGTGCATCAGAAGATATGGAGCGGCTCCTACACGATTGTCAGTGGAGATAAACTGACCTACGGCGTATGGATCAGTTCAGATAGCCCGCAGATTATGAGCGGCATTGATGGTACATGCAGCGACGGTACAACCATCAGAGATACGACCTCGATTGTCGATCAGAACGGCCTGCGAGCCCATCCAAATACGGATTTATCCTCATTTGCCAACGACCAATGGTATTTGCGTACGATTGATATTTCCACCTTAGCAGGGAAAACTTTATCCTTCGTGAATGCCGAGTTTGAAGGGGACAATGGAGGGGCATATACCTCCTATTTCAGGGACATTCTCATCACCAATGGGGGATCAACCTCGCTCACGATCTATCAAGGCACAGGGCCACATGCGTCCATCGTGCAACCGGCGCAAAATAGCACCGTCAAGTCAAATGGCTACAGCAACATCGTACTCACACCGGTTATCGCCTATGAGCAATCAGGTACCAGGGTAGCGAACACCACGGCGCTGGATGCTGCTGCTATCGTCAAATCCAGCTTTATCAGTTGGGTACAGACACAGCCGACTGATACCGCTATCGCTATGAGCACGTCCATTGATGGTGCAGCCACCTTCCAACCTGCCACCCTCTATGGAGCCATTGCTAATCTGATGCCTGGGGTAAACCTGACGAGCCGCACAATGCAGGCCCGGCAAGTCCTGAGTATCACCGGTAAAAACCCGACGGTGACACCCGTGATGACAAGCTACACCTGGGCCGTCTACCCCTCGTACGTGGCGACCAAATCGGATACAAAACAGACCTGGGATAGCCAATCTGACTGGAATGCAGGCACGAAGACGAACATTACGGCAACATCCGGGGGAGATGTGCAGATCACGGCCAACTTGCGCAATTGGAATAATGCGAGTCTGGCCAATCAGACGCTCTACGGTGGCGCTGGCAAGGCCATGGCCATTTACAAAGGCCAGTTGCAGCTTACCGTGAGCAATATTGCCGATGTGCGTGCCAGGCTTGATGATGTCGGGACCTGGGGGCCAAACTTCATTGCTTCCATTGATTTCCAGGTCACCACCAGCGATGCTATCGGGCTGAGCTATCTCACGACCGGGTGGCAGGACAATAACGATACCTACGCCTACAAGGTGGATGTGCGCCCGTATCAGATTTCCCTCTCGCGTGGCACCAATAGCAGCACTGGCACCGGTTCGCGTACAGCACTTGGGCCAAGTCCGGTCACACTCACGCTTACCTCAGGCGACTGGCACACGCTTACCGTGCTGGTCTCAACCTCCGGCGGCAACACGACGCACACGATCTTCCTGGATGGCGTGCAATATATTTCGGTCGTGGATAATACCTGGACGGCGGCGGGCTACTTCGCGCCGGTGATGTACAACGACTCGGGCGCGACCTACTCCGGGTACTTCGATAACTTCGGCGTCATGCCCTACCAGGGCGTCATTCCTATCCCGCCCACAAGCTACACGCTCCCCAACTGGATATCACAATCCGTGAGCCTGGGCTCTATCACCGTGGGGAACAGCGTCATCTTTTGGGATGCTGATGTGCCCAGCGGGGGCATTCTCAACGTGTTGGCTAGCGTCAATGGGGGCGCTTACACGGCTTGCACCAATGGGGCAGTCATCCCAGGACTCACTGCTGGTACAGTTCTGTCCAGCGGGACGCTGCAACTGAAAGTACAGATGCAATCCCCTGTGGCCTCGCAGCAGATCAATTTGCACGGCCTGACTGCCTGGGTATCATCTGCCTACACCTCCACCGGCACGCGGGTAACGCCTGTCCTCTCGCTCACACCTGTGGGCAGGATTGGCTCCAGCTTAATCAACTGGAATGCCATTTTAGCTTCAGGCACGACGCTCAAGGTCGAGACGACTGCTGATAATCAAGTCACCTGGACGGATGTGACCGGCTCCAATGGTGGCGCTATTCCTGGCTATCCCTCGCAGGTAGCGCCGTGGATTGATACATTTGGCCTGGTAGGGACAACGTACGTGCCTCGCGTCTTCGGCGGGACGCTTACGATCCCCAGTACATCAGCATCACAATATACCAGCACCTTTGGCAGTAGCGGATCCGCTGCCACCTGGACGTGGGATACGGCCAATAAACGGTTGATTGCAGTGGGCGGCAACAAAGCCGTGCTCTTGTACAATGGCTTTACGGCGCTGGATGTCGATTTCTTCTTTGACATGAACTATTCCGACCAGGGCGGGGCCACGTGGAGGTGGCAAGGCACGAGCAATTACTACACAATCGTGGTCAGCGATGCCTCCGCTTCGTCCGTCCCCAACACGGTGAAGATCAATAAGGTATCTGGCGGCACACCTACGCAGATCGGCACAGCCAACATCAGCTTCCCCCGCAACACGTATCACCGATTTAGAGTGACGATGCTCGGAGGGACAACCAATCCGGTCATCACGGTCTACATGGATGGTCTTTCGATCATCACCTACACCGACTCTACCAGCCCCTTTGGAGCGGGTAGTATCGGGCTTCGCAATGTGGGCAATACTTCACAGTTCTATCAATTCAATGTGCAGCCCTTGGGCAACGATGCGACTGGGGCAAATGTCTACAACAGGCTTACCCTGACCAGCACCGACCCCACCGCTACCCCACAGGTCCAGGACGTGACCATGGCCGTGTACGGACCATCTATCGGGCCAGGCGTGCTCATGCCAACTCCCAGTTATCTGCTCACCTTTGTCGATGCCAACCTATCCGACCTTGCGCGCCAATCGAATTATTGGTGGACGATTGACCAAAATCTCAAGGTCTGGTTTCAGGCCAACGCTGCGACCAATGCACCGTGGATACTGGATAGCTCCAATGCGGGTACCGTCGTGGCAGGCCAATCCATCGGGGATGTGTTCGTGGAAAATCTCACGCTGGAGAATAGCGCTGACCTCTATCGCAATCGGCAAACGGTGAAGGGCGCAATCGATACCGCGACGTTCACACAGAAGTTCATCGGGGACGAGCAGGCTACCACATGGAATGTCGCTAATCCGCTCACAAAGGCTCCGACCATTCGCCTCAACGGGCAATTGAAGACCGTCGGCGTGCAAGGTGTCGATACTGGGAAAGACTTCTACTACCAGGCGGGAAGTACCGCTATCACGCAGGACAGCGGCGGAACGGTGCTCGTGGAAACAGACACACTCAAGATCACCTATACGGGCGATTTCGAGGTGAATGTCACCATCAGCAATACGGGCCAGTTTCCAGGTACCACGTCTATCGCCCAAATGGCCGCTATCGATAATTCAAGTGGCATTTATGAAGCCGTGGAGGATGTGAGCGGGCAGGGAATGAGCAAGGCGGCAGCAACGACGCTGGCCAATCAGCTTCTCGTTCGGTACGGCAAGATTGGCAGGACACTCACCTTCAAGACCGTGCGTCAGGGCTTAGCGCCCGGGCAACTGCTTGAAGTATTCGTGCCTGAGCAAAACGTCATAGCCGGGCAATTCCTGATTATTGGCATTGATACCACGGCGTCTATCGTGGCCGGTGGGACACTCTTGTATTGGTACAACGTGACTGCGACCGAGGGGCCGAACTTGGGCTCCGCGTGGAAGTCGCTCGCAACAATGATACAGAAAAAAGCAGCGTAGAGGAGGGAATATGTGGCAAACGATCTTAACCATTTTTTATCTTGTGTGGCTGTGTGCCGTGCTGGCCTTTTTATGGCTCATCTGGTGGACGACGACACGCTATATCCATCGCATGGAAGAGACGATGCTCACCAGTCGCGCCATCGAGGCCTCGGCGGCGCTCAAATCGGCGGAGGTGGCAAATCGATTGGCAGAAATGCTTGAAAAGGAGCACCATGCCTGATTTCGGAGTATTCCTACCACTCTTGAGTATTGCTATTGCGCTCTCGGCGGCCATTGGCGTGATCTATGCCTTTGTTGGCAATAAAAATAGGGGACTGTCGGAAGTGCAGAGTAGCACGATCACGGCGCTTCAAGCACAAAATGCTGCGCAGGAGAAGCAAATACAGGTGCTTGAGAAGAAGATCACGCGCTTAGAAGGCGTGTTCTTCACGCTGCAAGTGACCTTGAAGAAGCGGCGGGGGCTTTTGATCGAAGTCAACGACGATGTGATTACGCTCACCGATCAACGTACGGGGGTAGAACATATCGTGCAAATTCATACGACAGGACAACTTGAAAAAATTGTAGAGGAAGGGAAATAACCTATGGCCAATTCAAAGATTTGGGCCGATCCGGACACCCATTTTAATGGGCAGGGACGCAATGATATGCGCGTCGTGTACCTGCTGAGTCCGTCAACGGGCAAAATCATAGAGCCCGCGATAAGCACTGGGGGCAACATCGGCTTCCATCTGATAACAGCGGCCTCCAACAATGCGACCAGCATCAAAGGAACGCCTGGGACGGTCTATGGCTACGAAATCTTTAATGCGTCGGCAGCCATACGCTACGTGAAGCTGTACAACAAAGCGACCGCACCCGCGCCAGCAACAGATAATGCGCTATTACGCCGCGTCATTGGCATCCCTGCGGGTGGGCGCGTCAATGCCACGCTGTCCGGGCTAGCCTTTAGCGCTGGTATCGGGATTGCTGCCGTGACTGGCATCAGTGATACAGACAATACGAGTGTGGCGGCCAGTGACCTCTCGATTGACATTGAATATCTGTGATCGAGAAGGGAGGATAAGCTATGGCTTACACAAGCACCCCGCTTGACGGGTCCGGCACACCCCTGCCTATGTCCAGCGCCGTTCCCGATGGGACAAATACGCCGCTAGCAATCCGGGGAGGGCCTGCGGTCTCGACAGGAGGAAATAGCAATACAGCCGTTGCGCTGTATCAGTACGACGGGGATGGCGTCACCTTTGGCGCGAAGGCCGATGCATCGGCCACGTCTGATAGTGGCACTTTCACCTTTATGGCCTTTGTGAAACGGCTCCTGGGAAAGTTGCTCGTGGGCCAGCAGACGATGGCCGCAAGTCTGGCGGTGACCCTTGCAAGCGATCAGGGGCCGCTCACCTGCTCAACAGTAGCACGTACGAGCGTTGCGGCAGCCGTGTCTGACACGTCGCTACTCGCCTCGAACACTGGACGTAAGGGAGCATTCTTCTACAATGACTCAACGGCCATTCTCTACCTGAGCTTTGGGGCAGGAGCGGCCTCGACCACCGCATATACCGTGCAAGTCCCATCCCAAGGCTTCTTTGAATTGCCAACGTCGCCAATGTTTACAGGCGCAATCCGGGGAATATGGTCGGCCGCGGCAGGTTCAGTTAGAATAACAGAATTGACTTAAGGAGAGTAGCAAATAGTGGATAAACTTGCTTCTAAAGCCGATGTATGGTATGATAAGCACATTAGAAATATTGTGTACCTGGCGGGTGCGCTAACACCCCCAGGCCGGATAAACCTTTGTAGGAGGTTCATCGTGAATACCATATCACCTCATGGCCTTTTTCAGCAAGAACTCTCTTTCATTGATTCCCCTCAGAAGGTAAAACCTTGTTCAAAATGTGGTAAGGTGAAGCCCTTCTCAGATTTCCATAAGAGAAAGGGCCGCAAGATAGGCGTTGCTTCCCAGTGTAAGCAGTGCGTTGCCGCTCCAAAGGAAAAATGCTGTTTATACTGTCATGAAATGAAGCCTCTCTCAGAATTTCCCAGGACAAGGACTAAACTCGACAGAAATACATGCATACAGTGTCTTGTAACTCTTGATATAAAGAAAGAATGCTCAAGATGCCATCAACCGAAGCCTCTTTCAGATTTCACAAAAAGGTCGGGAAGAAGTGTAGGTGTGGCTTCCAGTTGTAAGCAATGCCTTAGTGAAACACGCCCATATCGCCCATATGTAAAAGGGACGAAGTACCCATCATCAAATCCTGCACACCAACGAAATAAAAGCCTACAAAGGCTCTATGGGATAACCAGTGCAGAATATGACGCTATGCTTGAGGTACAAGGTGGAGTGTGCAAGGTATGCAAAGGGCCTCCACATGGGAGAAGAGAGCGTTACCACGTTGACCACGATCATGATACGGGCAAGGTTCGCGGTCTGCTTTGCCATAAATGTAATGTGGCTTTGGGGATGGTTCAGGACAGTACTGAGCACCTGAAAGCCCTTATCACCTACTTAGAAGAGCTTACATAAGAGAGGAGCCAATCATGCCTTTGTTTCTACCTCCCATGCCAACGCCTTGGATTGTTGAAGGTATCTCGGCCATTGCGGGCAACGGGAACGCGGTGCTTGTGGCCAACACCGTCTACTTGTGGGCCTTCGAGTTAAACAGCCCAACAACCATTCTAGGAATGCGCTGGCGTATGGCGGCCACGGCCACAGGGAAGACGGATGCAGGGATTTATGATAGCGGCGGCAATCTCCTGGCCAATATCGGCGCGACGGTCAACACGGCCAACCTTGACCAAAGCGTCAACTTTGCTACGGCTCTCAACCTATCGCCTGGCAAATACTATATGGCCTTAACACCAGGAAACAGCACCGACCTCTACGGGCGGGCAGGCGGATTAGTGGCAGGGACAATCACCATTACCCGCGCAATGACGGCCACGAACAACAGTACCGGCACAACCACACCTGTTCTCCCCTCGACAACAGGCGGGACAGCGGCTTCCAATCTCATGCCGTCGCTCTCCGCGATTATCCAGGGAGGACTGTAGATGAGTGCATTCCTGAAAATCTATTCAGACAATTTGCATACCGTAGAGCTGGCGCACAATACCGACATCGCCACCACGATCAACCACACCGGCGGCTACGCTGCTGGGGCGACATCGATTGTGGTGGCAAACGCGCTTCCGGGCTATGGCACCATCGACATTATCGATGCGACCAATGGCAATGAGACGATAGCCTACGCTACGCCTACGCCTGGCGTAGCGAGCACAACGCTCAATCTGCTGACGCCCCTGGCTCACCTTCACCCGAATAACTGTGTCGTGAACGAATGGTATTATTCTCTTCCAGTTGGCGATCAGGTAAACGGTGTTTTGAACGATGGCACCAATGCCACGCCAAACGGGATCGGCGTCAATGTTCAGAACTTCTACCTCTACAATGCGGGCGACCAGAAGGCGCAAACAGTGACCATGAGCACGTCCAATGTATCCCCCAGCACCAGCCAGGGCTACACAGATACATTGCTCTCGCAAACGAGTGCGACGGCGGGGTTTGCCGCTTCGCTTGCCATGGGCAATATTGCATCCGGGGCACAAGTGCAGTTTTGGGCGGTAGCCGAAGTCACATCGGGGCAGAGTTTTACGAACAATCCACAGGCGTGCGTAGTCAACCTCGCCTATCAATCGGTGTAGGGAGGAAGAGGAGACATGCCATATACCCCAACGATAGATAGCCCCTACGTCTACACCTATTATCAGGATGGTGCGAAACCGGTCAGCAACCCTACGTACCCAGCGCTACCTGCTGCACTGATTACCGACCTCACAGCGCTCAATAACATCATCGGCGGCGGGCTGTGGGTGCGCTATCAGTTCCGTTGGCGCAACTACGAGACCAATCCCGCGGGCGGCGCGGTAAGTGAGCCGCCGACCAATACGCCGATCTACTGGGATGGGCCGGTAGGCAATACTGATCCGACCAAATCAGCCGTTCAGACGATGGATAATGCTATAGCGGCCTTCAACGCCATCTCTGGCTTGAATGTCATGCTGACCATTCAGGATGCGCCGGACAACTATTTGATCTTTGATGATTCAGGAACCAACGTCGGGCTGGCGACGGGCACGCTCGGAGGTCCACAAGCCTACTCGCGCTTTGCACAGCACCTAGCGCAGCGCTACGATGGCAATCACGGCCATGGCCACGTGGAAAGCATCCAAATAGGCAATGAGGAATTTGACACGGTGGCAGGTCGTACAGGCCGGGCATTACCGGCTGTAGCCAATGCATCCATACCAGCAGTACGCGCAATCAATCCCGCGCTACTCATGGGTATTTGTGCGGTGCGCAAGACGCCTACGAATTCCAGCACGCATATCTCAAACTGGTGCCAGAACGTCTTTTCTGGCATTACGGCGGCAAACTTCCCTGATTTCGTGGATGCGCACTGCTATTATGCCGGTAGATTGTCGCCTGATCCAACCTCAACGGTGGATACGACGGGGGTGAGTATTGCCAATGAACTGACGCTCATCGGGAACGCACTGCAATCCTACGCGCCAACAGGCCAGAAGACAACCCCGATTTATGCACTGGAAACCGGATGGAATGTTGGGGATGTTGTGGGCAATCCTACCTCGCTCGTGACGACGACGCTTTCAGGGACGATTAGTTCCACGCAGGCCACGCCATTCACACTCAATGTGGCTGCTGGTACAGGTTTTCCGACGACAGGCAACGACTTCTATCTGATCGTTGCCAATGAATGGATGCACTGTAGTACACGAACAGGCACCGCGTTCACCATCGATCAGAGAAATATTGAGAAGGATGTTTCAACCTCATCAAACTTGACCCATGCCAACGGGGAGACCGTGCAGTGGGCCGTGATGATTACCGACGGTACCACCGACGCGAAGCACCAATCACGAGCACCCTACTTCACGGCTATGTTTGATGCGCTGCGCACGCAAAATCCGAATCCAGTCGGGAAACTCGGCATATGGACGATTGATTACCAGAAGCCACTGCAAGCAGCGTCGGTCAGTCCAAGCTTGGGAACGGGAACAGGCTCGTCGTGGAAAGCCATTACCGATTACATGACGGCGCATCCGTCGTGGCTTTCCTCACCACTCAACACGCTACAGACCAACGCTCGTGCAGCATTCAAGATACGCGCACAGACGCGCACGAACACGCGCACCACCTTTTTCATTGTGCCCGCCAATGTGACGATTTATCCCAAGACGATGCCGCTTACGGCTTCAGACGGCAATTTACCCATGACGGCCAGCGACGGCAATTTACCCATGAAGGAGGCCAATCCCTAATGAGCATGACGACCTTCCAGGGCGATACTGGGACACCATTTCGGTTCCCGATCAGCTTGATTAATGGAGTAAGACCCAATCTGAGCGGCTTTACCAATGCCAACTTTACACTGCACCTGTACAATGCTCAGGCCAATCCGCCTGTGCTGAAAGTGTGCAACGGAGGGACATTTAGCGTACAAACGGATACCGATGGGACCAATAGCATTGTGGTCTATCAACCGGTAGCGGCAGATATTGACACAGTGGGAACGTGGACGGTGTATCTGTCGATCATCTTCTCGAATGGCCCGAAAACGATGAATATTGATACGATTACCGTCAATCCGATTCATTAGAAAGGAGGGGTTTATGAGCGTTTTAGAGCAAGCGGTTTCCCTGGGGCCATTCATGGGGAAGCTTGTTGCTTTTGCTCAGATTACAGGAAGGACAAGCAAGAACAATATTGCTCATATCATTAGTCCCTCCACGAGAGAGGGGTATTACATGCTCAATATGGTAAGCGCTTGTGTGATTTTTTATCTTAACCCGACAATAGTAGCATTTGCCCTTCTGATTTGCATACTGCTTTTGAATATCGTTAAAGGTATAATTCCCTTGCGCTCCCTTACTGCGAGCATGACGATTGCGCACACGTACACGACAATGCTCATACCCGCGCTCAGTCTTTGCCCAACGTTGCCATCTTTCAGCAAGGATTTCAGGATGTTCTTTTCTGAACTGGTGGTCTCCCTCAAGAACGCGTTCCCTATTGGCTTGATACCATTGCTGGCGGCTTTGCTTTTGTTCTTCCTGATGTTCATAATAATAGTCTTTTCTACGCTTGTCTGCTTTAGCTTTTACTTCTGGTTTGGCAAGGCTACGCTTGCCAACTTGAGCAGCACAAATCTTACAGTAGGCAGCCAAGCCATATTTCCCCTTTGGGCTTTTATGAAAAAGAGCAATTGGCTTACATTGCTCACACATAGGGCAAGTCAAATGGCTTGGAATCATATCTTTAAGTGGATGCTCTTTCATTTGAGCGTATCGAAGGCGATCATGTTCTTTCTGACATATTTTGCATCGAGATCGCAGTCTGTCATAAGTGTCCGGTGCTCTATGAAAAAACTCAGTAGTAGCAAGATAAACCTGATTGCACGTATCACAAGTTTTATATCCTTCAGGGGCAGTATCTTTAGGAAGGCGAATAACTTTAGGTGGAGTACGACAAACAATACATCGGCTAGTAAAGCCATCTTTTTGGTATTTGTCACAATGAAAGTACTCTCTCGTAAGAGGTTTTTCTTGTTGACATTTGGAACAATGTTTTTGAGGTATAATAGGTTTCATAGTAAAGCTCCTAACTTTGCTATCACGCCTTGGGATGTTTCCAGCATCGCCAGGGCAACACCATTTTTGGTGTTCTTATTATACCATAAATCCGCTTGAAAGGCTAGTTTATGGCAGTATTAGCTAATTTTCCCATGGTGAGCCAACTCACCACGATAACTTCAGACAATCGCCCTTCAGAGGATGCTGGCTGGGAATGTGTGCCCGCCTCGATTGGAGCGGCTATGCTCTGGTATGAGGGCAAGCACCAATGGGACCAGGAACTGAATCCGGACCTCCTGAAGGACAATGTTTATGGGGAAGCGTACCGCAATGATGGCACAGCAGCAGCGAGATATATTCCCTTCTGCCAATCACGAGGCTTCAAGCTCTCCTCGCTGGACGGTGAACCTGGCTACCTGGTCCAACAAGCCCACAAATATGTTCAAGCTCAGGTCCCGGTCATCTTCACAATACCCGACCCGTATTGTAGCGCTTATCAACGTGATGTATTGGGCTGGACTCACGTATGCCCATGGTTCGAAGAGGGTCCTGGGCATCTAACAGCGATGGACCCGTATATAGCTCGCCCTATCGAAAAAAGCGATGCTGAATGGGCTTCCCTGCTACGCTTCAAACAAATCTGGACCGTCCAACGAATAGCACAACAGGAGGAAACCGTGATTATCGATATCAATAATCCTGAAATCAAAAAACACTTCAAGGAGCTCAACCCGCATCAGTGGGAATGTACGGACACTGGCGGGCCATGGCAAGGGAAGATCATTCAATATGCTCTTTTAGGTAATTACAAATCTGAGGGCAACAAGGGCTTATGCGGGTTTGATGTGCTGGGGCGTCCCATGAGCAACGAGATTTACATCAATCAAAATTGGGTGATCCAGTTCTATCAGTTTGGTGTCAGACAGTGGAAAGATCAGAAAGTCTCGCCTGTGGCTTTGTACGAGCCAGGCAGCCCTGGTGTAGACCCTGAACTAGCAAAGCTGCGTCAACAGCTTGCCCAGCAGCCACAAACCTCACAAGCGCTGGTCGATGCCATGAACGCGATTAAGGCGATTGTGGCGAAGGTGTAGGAGGAAAAATTACTTGTTAAGTAGGACACCTGGCACTACTCGAAGCATCGCATTTGGATGCAATGTAACGCCGCCTTGCCGCGTCTGTTGGTCACTAATAGATAAAGTGGCTTGCTGCATCAGATCATAGGTGTTTTGAGCGATAATCAGCTTGATCTTATTGTTTTCCCGATGAAACTCTTCAAAGTTTGCAGCAGAATTGGTCAAAGGCTCACCTATGATTTCAATAAGATCGCGCCAAACTTGCTCAGCGTAATCTTGAAAGTACGTATCCCGCTCTATACTCATTTGTTTTCTCTCGTTTTGAGAAAAGTATACCATGAAAGGAAAAACACATGCTGGTTTTACAAACGCACGTCGGCTTTCTCATCCTGCTCTGGTTTGTCGTTCGCTCTACTGAATTGGCTCTGACTCACTACAGAGGTGGCTCATGGGGCTGGGCTATCGCTTACGGCATCCTGGCTTTTCTCTTGATTATTGCTGCTCTGGTAAGTCTGGGCTTCCACGAGTAGGCCATTCTGTGAGGTCTGGTATTCCTAAGTCCACCCACGCCTTGATGTTCGTTAATTTCAAGTTCATGCGTTCATTCGCATGACTCAAGACATGAATAGCCAGATCATAAGCACCCTGAGCGATGAGGGTTCTAATCTCATCCTCAATTGCATCGATTTCTTCTATCTGCCTATGTTCCAAGATACGGGCATACATGGTAAAGAAAAGTTTAGAAATCTCTGGAAAAAGAAGGTCAGCAAAACCTTGAAAATGTGTATCACGCCCGTTCGTAGTCATCGGTTTCTCTCTCGTTTTGAACAACAGTATAACACGAAAGGAACAAACGTATGCAACAACAAAACACCAATCTCGCCCTTGAAATTGCGGCCATTCTCTTCGCGTGCCTGCTTGCCATTATCGGCGCAGCGTTGCTGTATATCGGCAAGATTGATCTGAATGGAGCATTAGCCATTTGGGGCATAGCCGCCGGTGTCTTCGGCCTCAATCTGGCGTTTAAAGCTCCCTCACCTGGCCAGCAAGCGCAGATAGGCCAGCAACAGCAATCTTTGCAGCAGGTGATCTCCCAGTTTGTTGGCATCATTCCGGGTCTCGTCCAGGTGTTTCAGCAACAAGCACAAGCTACGCCTACGGTGGTCGTACAGCCGCCTGTCGAGATCAGCTCACCACCGCAAGCACCTGTACAGACGAAGCCACCAGAGCCAGTACAGAGCCAACAACAGCCGATTGCGCCAGCACCTACAGTGCAAGCACCCCAGTCGGTTATCCCACAGCGGCCACAGTTTGTACCCAATCCGGTCTCGGTGCTACCTGCGGTGAATTTGGCTACAGCAAATATGGTGCCCAATGCGCCAGGGGCAAATATGGCCACATTGACAGCAACGCCCGATTTGACCATGCAGCCCGACCAGCGAAATTGGAACGATAGCGCGTTGATACCGGTCGTGCAGCCAACAAAATAGCCGCGTCCCTCGTGGAGCGGCTAGCACCTTAACAATTTATTCTTCGTCTTGGCTTGCCTTTTCTCTAAGCCATGCTTTTCTTGTGTGTGTCATTATAGGCTGGTTGCATAGTGATGATGTAATAAGCCTCACGCTGATAGAGCAGACGTTCAGCAAGATATTCCAACACGCTTACTTCAAACGCGCTTTTCCCGTCGCGATAGAAAGCCTCAACGAATCTCTCTGAGTGGTGCCTACCTCCTCTTAAACTGCACCAGTGAGCAAACATCCTTTGCCTCAGATTGACTGTAGCCCCAATATACTGCTCGCCTGTGAGTTTGTTTGTGATGAGGTAGATGCAAGGCCCATAGCCTTCTTTCTTATACTTTTGGTTATATTCTCGTCGCTCCTGCTTGGTTTGCATTTAATTCGTTGCCTCTTTCCAATACTCAAGAATATGCCTCTCACTTTGGAGAGGCAGCAGATTTACGGGCATTATGCTTTGATAGCCACTGCTTGAATGAGATATCCTCAGTATCAAGTAGGTATGTTTTGCCATATAGCGTGGCGACAATATCACCACGTTGTATTGCCTTATTGAGTGTGGTGCGATGGACACCACACTCAATAGCAATCTCTGATATTGTTTTCATGCTAAGCGATCTCAAAGTTCTTGGCAGTTTCCCGCGAGGTGATACTGCCAAACTGAAGCCGAAGCATCCCTTGTTCGGCTTGAACCTCAAGCACTATTGCTGTTTTTGTCGAACCACGGCGGCGGACTGTCTGACCAACCTGGAAAGAGTTTGCTTTATCTTGCTCCTGCTTTTTAGTCTGAGCAAGAGTATCAAGATATGCCTGAGTCTCTTCAGGAGAAGCCTCATGGGCTACGGTGTAGTAACCCGAATCGAGGAAGATGTCAAATCCATCTTCCATATCAGCAGCATTCTGATAGACGCTGCTTTCTGCAATCCAGAACTTTCCTTCGTAAGAAATCACATCACCAACCTTATGGTGGCTCTCGAATACTTTTTTCTCCATTGCCTTATCTCCTCGCTTTCTCATTTCGCGTACCTCATTCTTGGTACATTCTTATTATATTCTATGTACGTAGAAAAGTCAAGGGTTTTCGGTACCAATTTCCCAGGTTCACCAAAACTCATAGGAGGTGCTATGTTCGTCATCAATCGCCACTTTCGCAAAGTCGGTTTCTCGCGCTCCACAACAGCGAAATTGCAGCAGATCAAGCCAGGCGTGGAACTCGTGACGTGGAATACGGTGGAGGACCTGGACGCGATGCGAAAGGCGCAAGAGGCGTGGCTGCTAGACGGTGTGCCAGGTGAAGATGCGTGGATGGATGACGGAGAGACGGAGCCGACTACGTAGTGAGCCACGTCCCAGGCCATACCTTGTCCTCAATCAAGTAGTGATATTCTTGAGGTATAGCTTTGATTGCTTCCTCATATGTTCCCTGGTATTCTGGTATCTGCTCTCCTTTGGCGTTGAAACACATAACCATCCCATTCTGCCAATGATAGATATGGGTAGGGATTTTATCATTTTGCAGGGCTTCTATCCAACTGCCTTGAAATTCTGCCATTGCTTTATTCCCCCTCTCCATACAGCCAATCCTTGAGGATATCATTTATCAGGCTGTCCATGCTGCCAGTATACCTGACATCGGCCATGTAGCGCTTCAATCGCTCTATCGTGAATGCCTGTACTTTCACGTCTAGCGGCGTATCAAGCGGATCATTGGCGTGACGCATAAGCTCTATATTGGCGCGTATATAGTCCAATTCTGCGGCTACATCCTCATCGCGTTTCGTGCGGTCGTGCATCTCTTTCTTCCTTGAGCTGATAGACGGCTATCTCTTCAATTAATCCAGCTAAGAGCAATTCGCGCAATGCCAGAACAGACTCGGGACTCCATTGCTCTTGAACGCGACTCTTTGGAATATACTTTCTGACGCGCACGAGTTCAAGGATGTCCCATGCATCCTTTGATAGTTTGGTTTGTTCGTCCATCATTCCCTTCCCTTCATCTTGCAGCAGGGTCGCCTTTGTCCCAACCAGTTGCCATCTCGTCATACTCTCGCAGCATGACCTCTTTCGGGTCGCGCTCTTTGTCCTGTTCCACTCGCTCATCGTGCCAGCCTCGCAGGAAGTCGGCACGGCGTTCACCTGATAGCCCGACGCTATCGGCTTCGCTCTCTGCGGTCGTCTCGTCCCACGGTTCCCAAGAACGAGCGGCTAGAGAGCCTGCAAGATAGGCGTCCCTGGTTGTAATGTCTCTCCAATCCATGGTCTGTCCTTCCTTTACTCTTCGAGTCCAAACATACCCGCTATCTTCTCAGCATAGGGATTATAAGCGCTTTTTAAGCGGGCTAGATAAATCCCTGTTGTTGCCAGGCTTTCATGCCCTAAACGAGACTGAATATCTGTAATGCTGGCCCCAGCTTCTTGCATAGTATGGGCGAAGGTATGGCGCATACTATGCACCGTTGAAACTCCTAAGCGAGCCTCACAGATATCGGCAATGGTTTGCATCCCTATTCCTTTGCCCTTATTGCGGTCGCTGAAAGAAACCCAAAGGGGGCTCTCAGGTTCCATATTGTGTAGTCCATCATAGACGGTACGCAGATACCGAAGCAACGCTTTAGAAAGGCTGGCAGCCAAGGTATCACGCATTGTTTTATGCCCTTTGCACTCTTCAAAAGTCAAAGTCACACACTCACCTTCCATCTCAACATGTCGCCATCGCAGAGACGCTAATTCTTGTGCCCGTCTACCTGTATTCAAACCAACTTGTAGGAGCACATAATCACGTTGTCCTTCAAGCGTACTGCGATCAATCTTTTTAAGTAACCGTATAACTTCCCCTCGGTTCAGAGAGCGGGCTTTTCCATACTTCTGAACCTTTGTCTTTTTGAGGCGGCTAATCGGATTTTCACCCTTGTAACGCAAAGACTGTATGCAGTACTGATAGAAGCTGCTTATGGCCGCCAATCGCAAATTATACGTAGCTCCTGAGACTGGGCCCGGACGCCGTGATTTATCTGAACGTATCCTAGCCCAGGTCTGAGCATGAGATGAAACCAGATCGGGATTGCTCAACAGATCAAGTCCATCGAGGTGAAGGTAGGAACGAAAAGACTCAAGAGTATCCTTGTATTCACCAATAGTGCGCAAACTCTGAGAATGTGAAAAGCTGGCTTCCAGCCATTTGGTAACAGCAAAGTCAATGCTTGTCTTATCGTTCGGAACTGGTAAAACTTGCCCGTCCATATCTTCCTACCTGCTTGCTAGTATTACATCTAACGAGAATTAGTTCAAATAGAAGTATGACACAACGTCACGCATTTTGCAAGGATTTAAGGGCATTTTTCTTGCTCAGATAAGGGGAATATGGTATAATAGAAACCTAAAATATTGGTGTGCCTGGACGGTGTTGGAAGCACCCCCAGGCGTGAGACTAACCCGTTAGGAGGCTAGCCTGTGAACAGTTTACCATTAAATTCCCCTGACCGCAATTACAAAACCCTCATCTCCATCTATGCACTTGTTGATCCTGAAACCGAACAAGTACGCTACATCGGCAAATCTCTCCATCCAGAAAGTAGATTTAATGCTCACATGCACGATCATACACGATCTCAAAAAGGGGATTGGATTCAAGGCCTGATAAAAAGGGGGCTGGTGCCAGAAATGCGCATTGTTGAAGAAGTGCCAAGAGATCAGGGAGAGATGCGCGAAATATATTGGATGAATTATTATAAAGAGCAAGGACATTCTATCACCAATGTTATCAATAATCAGTCTGGTGAACGAGCGCAACCCAAACCCTTTGATACAAATTCATTTGCCCATCGGTCTCAGATTGCCCGAAGAACATTTTATAGTAGCATGCAGAGTGATAGAGATATTGACACGATCAAACATCGCTATGGGCTATCGAGTGATAGCGATGTAATTCGGTTTTCTCTAAGATTGCTGGCATCAACAGACACGCAACTGGAATTGCGTGTTGTAAAGAAGGTAAATAAAACTAAAGGCAACCAACAAGAATTATTCTAAAAGTCTGCTATGGAGAGACAATACCGTCTCTCCATAGTCCCCGTCATGACACCCAACATTTCCCCAACAAATCCCACTCGCAATGTCCCACAACGTCCCATTTCCGGGTGTCATCATGTATACTTTCAGCATGACCTTGTGTACATGTCGAAAGGGAGGGACGATGCTCAAACTCAACTATCAACGCAAAACACATTATCTCGGCGCGGTGGACACCCAGGCTATCGCCACGATCATGGACAAGTACGGGCTCAGTACGGCCTCCGATGCGGTGAGATTGGCAGTGCGACTGACTGCTGAAAGTCCAACTGCTCAGTTATCAAAGAAGCGGGGCAAGACGGCGTAGAAAGAGCCTCCTACGCTCTATGGTAGGAGGCTCTGCCGCTTGATGGGCTGGCTATTGGACTATCGACAATAGCCATGCATGATAGTTTCATCAGGATCGGCATTGCGATCCTGGATGTGCTTCACGGAGGCTTCGATGTAGCCTCCACACCCATCGCAGGTTGTGGAAACACGTACAAAGTTGTCTGTTTTAGCGGCACGCGAAGCCGCTTCCAACTCATCTTCACTAAAAATTAACCATTCAAAACCATTGATAATGTCCTTTGTCATCTTCCTGTCCTTCCCGGCCTTAGAGCCGCTGCGTGCCTCGCTGTGGAGGGCGAGGCGACTAGATTACATCTCTTTTGCCATTCTACTTTGGTTGCCATTTGCAAACTTTGGTACTCCACTGGGTTGACTCGGGCTCCCAGTCAATTGCCCGCCTAGGTTGAGGTACCCAATCAGGTACAGGCCACTGAGGGCCAGCAATACCACGCACGATGACCCGTGATACATCCTCTAAGCGATATTCCATCCCTGGCAACGGGTCACTTATCGTCTCAAGGCTATCGTCTGGAATTTCGAGCAGGAGAGTATGCGTGTAGCGCGAGCCTAAGCCCTGTTCGCACATATGGTGGTTCAGGATGCGACGCCAATGCTCAGGTACGAGCGTCGCATGAAAACCAGAATGAGCGGAATGCACCACTTTGACAGTAGAGGGTATACGGTAGAACTTACCTACCTGTTGAACCTCGGCCTCTGATTTACTGCAAACTCGGTACCCCTTCATTGCCATTTCCTTTCTGAACTAAAATTCTTCATTCAAGATTTCGTCAAGGGAGAAACACTCTTGATCGATCACTTCGCCATCCTCATCAACCACCGGACGAAGGCTACCGATGACTTTCCACTCCTGCACTTGAATGATGTGCTGGCGGCTGTCATCCTCATGGATGAATTCAAATGGATCTGCAACTTGCTTCTCAAGTACCAGGACTACCCCGCCCTCATCACAGAACTCATTGAAGCTCATCTCAAGATCGGAGATGTCCGTTACGTACAAGAAGCCCTCGCCCTGTACGTACTTGGCATCCAACTCACCATCTTGATTATCAATGTGCTCGTCGTGGTCGGTCCCCCAAAGGGCGATGGAACCGTTGCTCTGAGCAATCAGACGACTCAATGTCGCAGAGCGCACGCCGTGAAAGCAATAGTTGCTTGAGTGCTTGCTCATCAGCTGATCGATGTCCATTTGTGTTTCTCCTCTTGACTGTGTTCTTATCTTAATTATATACGTATTTAACTAACTTGTCAAGCCTTTTTGGGGTGAGTTTCGCGAGATTTCAAAAACTCGTAAGAACTCGTTTACCGCTTGCTCAACAAATGCCCTACGGCTTTCAACTTCTCCCTGAGCAATCATTGCATCAATCCGGGCCAGGAGCGACTTTTCGATCTCCAGCGTGATGCGCTGGTAGTCGCCCGTTCGCTCGACGGGACGCCCTGGCACTGAACGAGGGATACTGTCCATCTCATCAGTCAGCACTTCGGAAAACTCGTAGCACTGACTAGCCTCATCCCACTGATGAACAGCAGGAACCAACCCGCTATACTTGAGCCGGAGGAATAGCCTCTGAGCTTGTTCAATGGTAACAGGCTCATAGATGTGGCCTGCCCCATCTGCTACGCGATACTCCCCGATATGGGGTCCATGAATAGCCATTGAAATCTCCTTACTCGACTCGCAGGAACCGACAGTACTCACCGCCATCATCCTCTTGCCAGTTCCCTGGCTTGTTCACTTCCACCATCCCATTCGGGTTGTCGGTGGAAAAACTGATGCGGAGGACTTTTCCCCGCAACTCAGGCTCCCATTCAGAACCTTCACCATCGCGCAATTGGAATACAAGCGTCTTGCCAATCATGTCTCGTGTTGCCTTCATCTGTGTTTCTCCTTTGATTTTGTAGTGTTCCCTTACTTCTGTCCTATATTATAATATATACGTATATATTTGTCAAGCCTTTGCCGATGAAAAGAGGGGCAATTTGGGAAAGCTGGGAAATATTCATGGTGAGGAGCAACACAAAAGCGCACGAAGCCTCGCGTGCGCTGCTGCCTGATATTCAGTTGTGGCTCTTTAGCGGTTCACCTCATTCCAACGGGGGCAGGGATAGAAGGCTCTCTATCGCTTCCTTTGGACTTCGATTCATCTCCTGCCTATCACTGCGATAGATCGCAAGATACCTGCCGCGCAAATCTCGCGAGAGATATTTCCCGATGAAGGCATACGCATCCTGGTCGGTTGCTATGGCTTCCAGGTCTACTTTGGCCTGTGCCTCGATATCGCGCCAAGATTGGCGCATGTTGTCCATTTCCGCGTCCTCGATTTCGCGTCCCTGTGAATCATGATACATATCTTTCTCCTTTGGAGCGTTAAGGCACGCTCCAGGCCGCTATTCGCTACTTCCCGCTCGTCGCAGCTGCATTCCTGGCAACGTAGCGTTCAATGGCATCACGCAGCGTGCCTTGTAGCGCTTCCGACTCGTACAAGTCCTGGTCGGTGATGTCACGTTGGAATACGGCGCGGAGCCGATCATTCCACGATTTGATACGCTCCTCTTTCGTATTGCCGACAACAAAATTGGCTTCTCTCGCCTGAAGCATAAGCACAGCTACTGGATTCACTTTCGGTTGAGGGGCTTCAATCTGCCTAGCCTCTACAACCTTATTGCCGTTCTTTGGCTCCTCAATGACTGCTGTAAAGGGTTGTCCGCGCATCACCTCATCATAACTAGCGATGCTCTCTACCGTTCCTAATCCAGCAAAGGCCAGCATACGCCCGAATGCACTCGTTTCGGCACACTCAAAGGGGTTTGTACCATCTGGAGAATTCTTAGGCGCATCCAACTTAACCTCTGCATTGCCGATATAGAGCATACCATCAACTTTTGCAGAGACTATCCATACTAACCTGCCAGCAATTTCAAAGGGCTCACTTTTCAGCATCTCGAATTCTTTGATCTCCCCTGACTTCCTTAGAGCGTGCAAGATACGCACCCTCTCATTCACCTCAACGTAATCTTTATTATGCAATAGGCGCGTATTTACCCCATTGACGACTCGTGTATTTGCCGTTGCCATAACTTTACCTCATTTTCTCTGCCTGCCGACATTCGTGGCAAACTACTATGCCAGATACCAACACTTATGCCCGACTGGACTATTGTTGATAGTCTCCTCACATACGAAGCACTTCTTTTCTGCTTGAAGCCGCTTCGCTTCTTCCCATTGCTCTTTGCGGCATTCCTCTATAAGCCTATATTGCTCCCTCTCCTCATCACTCATCTGGCCTTGCTCCCAACACAGATTACAAATCAACTCACCTTCAATAGACTGCTCAATTGGCCGCTTGCATCGCTTGCAAACGGGATACTCTACCACATTAGCTAAGCGTTCCACGTAGCTGGGCACGCTCTGCAATGCTGCCCACGCTGCTTCTAACTCGGCTTGCTTCTGCTCAACTGTGCTCATTTCAAAATCCCTTTCTTTACTATGCAACACTCGCTAAATTCTCAAATTGCCGTTCACGACGGGCAACGTCTAATTCCTCACTGATATGTATGTCGAGATCAGCATCAATGCGATGCTCAGTCTCGATGCGATTGGTATATTTCTTCGTCACGAAGTCCATAGCAGCGCTCTGGTGCGAACACTGCTGATGGAACTGTGCTGACTTCGGGCAGGTGCAACTGAAGCTTGATCGTGCCTCAGAATAAAGGTTCAGGTAGTAGTAGCCTTCAAACTCATCACTGGCTACGAAGTAGATCACCATGCCCTTTTGAATGTTTACGGGGGCTGCTACCAGAACCTTGTAGTCGCCTTTTTTGACTTGGACGGTAGAGGCTTGCAGAACGAAATCCTTGCGAGCTTCGATGCGAACCACTTTCGCGTCTGTCCATTCGATGCGAACCATTAACGCTTGAATGCTCTGCGATGGGCCGATATTGGTACGGCGCAGTGCCGATTTGCCTTGAACCTTTGCGATGGTGCTCTTGCTGCTCATTGATTTGTCCCCCTAAAAGTTTTTTGTGTTCTTCACTGATCTAAGTATACACGTTACGTGCTAATTAGTCAAGCCCTTTAAGCCATTTTAGAGGCAATATTTGCCACTTTGCAAAAACTCGTTTCGATGGTATAATGTATACACGAAACGAGTTTTTGAAGATTTAGAAGGAACTGATATGGCAAAAAAGCAGCACGCTATCAATCTTGATGAGTGGTACAGCGCGGAGGAGGCCGCGGTCAGGCTCTCGGAAAACAGCGGTCGCACGATAGACAAAAACTATCCCCGCGGGCTGGCCAGGGTTGGCAAGGTGGATAGCATCGAGATAGGGGCTCGTGGCAAACTCTACCGCAAAGTGGACATTGATCAGTATGTGGTAGGGACGACAAGAGGCAGAAGACGCGCCGTTGACCACGCAAATGAAGAGGATGGACGCTAGCAATTAGCGTCCATCCTCTTTTGGAAACTCACTGCAATAATGAATCTCATCGCCCATCAGATAAGGCGTAACCCTTCGTTTGTCTCGCAGCAGCACAAAGAGACCTTTCGACTCCTTGAGGCTCCCTAGCACGCTCCTAATCGCAATACGACGGCGTGATACCTTCTCCACAAGTAGCGCGGCATGGTCGCTACGCCGGATAAACAATTCATACTGTGGCGGGCTGTGGCCTCGCAAATCGTTCTGCTGCATGGTTCACCTGCTCTCTATCTCATCAAGTAACGATTGCTTCAGCTCCGCGTACAGCTTGCGCCGTCGCTGGGCATCCTCCACTTTGCCAACTAGCCAGAGGACCAGGAACAGCGCCAGGGCCATGACGAGTGCAACATTGACGATCATCCCACTGAGCATAAAATAGGTGGTCCAAAATAGTTCAGATCCGCTCATCACGTTCTCCCATCAGATAGAGCCTCTCTTCAAGTGCATCAAGGTTTGCTGGCTCCTCGTCTTCGTAGAACATCAGATATTCCCACAAGTCCGGGTCTGATGACCAAATTTCGTCAAGCCATTCCTGCGTCTCTTGTGGCGTTGGGTATTGTTCGCTCACTTGCTACCCTCCTGATCTTCCACTGTAAAACCTAATTGTCCTATCGCTCTGCCAAGTCGTGCCCTAGCTTCTTTTGCTTGGATTACCGTCTCGTCTATACGCTCTTTGGAAGCGTTGGCCTTGATGAGCAAAGCAAGCGTATTGAGCGCTGTATAGTAGCTGTCGAGAGCAAATCTAGCCTGCTGAAATTCTCTGATCTTGTACTTTTCTCGTAATCCGCTCATCTATCCTCCATACTCGGCACCGTCGTATACGTGCCGACTTCTGTTTGCCGGTCGTGGAAACGTGGCAACGGCTTGGTCTTGCGTTGTCTCCGTCGTGGCTGCTTCTTCTCCACTGGTGGAACGACGCTGGATAGCGCGCACACATCACGCGCAATGGCTTGACGCACACGAGTAGCGTAGTCCTGGTCGTGGAGCACAAGAAAGTGGGTGCTCATTCACTAGACTCCCTAGGCATTTTTACTACCCCAAAAATGACATCTATTTCCTCGCGCTCAGGATCAAGCATACTTGGCTCTTCACCTCTGTATTGTCTGTTGCTAGAAATCATAAAACGCACTGGGGCAAGAAGCGCATCAACACGGTAATCTACCCAGCATTCGTGACATATCCACACCGATGTATCCCACCAAATGTGTACCAGCCGCTTCGTCCTGTCAAACACGTGCGGCTCAATATCAGAATGCTTCACCTGACCGCACATAGCACATTTACTCACGGTTCCACCTTTCTCAGCAATTCTTGCATTCGTTCTTGCGTGAGAGCCTGCAATCCTTGTGTCTCGGTATCCACGAGCCGCGTGTAGCGCTTCCTCTCCTGGAGAAAGTACGCGCCATGTGGATAGGGCGGCACTTTCACCGGGTCGGTCGTACGCTGTGGCGGCTCGTATGCGGCCACTTGTGGATAGGCGCACGGCTTGACTGCTGGGTCAATCCACACGCTCGCTTTCATGTGTTGCCGTCGCTCCATTTCCTTGCCGTAGGCTATGAGCTCCGTCTCGCTGGGCCGCTCCGTTGGACGGAGCAGACACAATACATCAAACAACATATCCTTTACCCTCTGTTTCCACTCCGCCATCACCGCACTCTCCCTTTCTACTTGTCCTGTACTTCTATCCCATAAAACTCATTCAACGCACTACACACAATTCCCTCAATCTCGTCCTGGTGTTCATCAACTTGTCCGTGCCATTCCTCTTCACCGATACGAAAGGTAGCGAGGATTTGATCTTTGGCCGACTTCCGCTCCCATTGCATATGCTGGCAGATTTGCGCGACATCGTGCGCTTCGCCTTCCAGCCATGCGCGTTGCTGTTGCGATAATTCAGCCATTGGTTATTTGTCCTCCAATTGGCCGACGACGATCAGTCGGTTGATCTCATCGCGGTAGACGCTGCTAATCCGGTAGCAATGACCATGATCTTTGAATATGCCGTTGATGCATTCCCGCTTCGCTACAGTCAGCATCGCATCGGTGGCATTGCGCTTAATAATCTTGTGCAATTCGCGTTCAGTTTTGGTTTCGGCGCGAAGGGTGGTTATTCTGCCGCTCAATTATTCACCTCGTTCCTGCTGTTCACGAAAATACGGATGTATCCGTTCCTCCCGTTTGGCTCTCCCCTGGTAGAGTCGATGGTAACAGGGCAAGGCGTACACGCATCTGCCTACTTGCTTCTCTTCTTCAATGGCAGCTTTGCAGTGTGGACATATCTTTGCATCAATGTCATTCAAGTAAGTCGCAAGCGTTTCGGCTATTTCCTGGTCAGTTAAATCGCTCATAATTCCCCTTTCAATTGATGACTAATCCCATCCTAACGAGCAGATACCAGGCAATCAGGCCGAGCACGAGCCCGATGAGAGCGAACATGATGCGTTTGTTCATTTCCCTCCTAACAATTTCTTTGCGCGTTTCTGAAGGGCTTCCCTCGCCTCTTCTGTGGCGCGAAAGAAAAAATGCTTTTCGTACTCATCGAGCAGCTTCACGTATTCGCGCAAGATGGCTTCGAGTTGGGCCATACGTTCACGTTGGTTGTGATAGACGCTGTTGAGTTCCAATAATTCATCTTCTAAGCTCATGTAGCTTGCTCCTCTCTTTTCTGACAATGGAGACATAGCCTCCTACCTTCTGGAATAGGTTGATGAAAAGAGGGAAATGGCACCCCTCCCTCAAAGGCGTCAACAATCAGTCCATTCTTCAAATGGTATGGATGGAAAAGCAACAGACCACAGCGCGTATGTTCTAGATCACTTTCACTTAGATGATAGATGCCGCTCGATGGAAATGTTACATACTCTCCGTGGACATGTGTTTCACAAGCGTTACTCATAAGTCAACCTCACATCGCTTCTGAAGCGGGTTTATCACCTTCAAACAATTCGGGTTCTGTCTTGCTAACCGAATTATTGGAATTGTTTTCATCAGCAAAATTGAGTGTTCTTCCCTGCTTGATTGCGAAATTGATAACCCTCACTCGATCATCAAATGACCATCCTGCTATTCCGTCATCATCTACCAGATCATTCAATCCGCTAGCATCCATCCAGGCTTGAAACTGAGCATCAGACGCTAGTTCGACGCTAACTGGACCGCTTTCTAATGGCAATAACTTTACGGCTATCTCCCAGGGCTTCAATGCCACATTCTTCGGCGATCCACTTACGCCCCCGCTCCCAGGCTTTGACATGCCGTTCGTAGTCTCGTGCATCTTTTGCCCTTTCCGTTCTTATTGGCTTTGTAAAGTAGTACCACTCGTACCACTCTTTCATGTCCTGAGACATCCCAGGCCAATGACGACCCATCTTGTAACGGTATACAACCACATCCTTTACAGGGGGAATACCATCATTCCCAGGTCGCTCATATTTCCTTTTTCTTCCAACAGTACCGAGTTTTTTAATTTTGCCTGAACCTGCTTGTACTGGCTGTTCAGGCCCTTCAAACAATTCGGGTTCCTCTTCCCTACCCGAATTGTTTTCACCTTCAAACAATTCGGGTTCCGCATCAGGTGGAGCGTCCATTGCTTCCGCTCCACCGTCGATTTCAGGCGCTACTTGTTGCCGTTCTTCCCCTCGTGGCTGCCTGATGTCTCCACTTGGGGATTTGATAAAGGGCTGGATTGTTGTCGCTCCCGTTCCCAACGCGCTTTTTGCCGCTCTAACCACGCCTCGTCATCACGCCGTATTTGCTCATAATCAGGTTGAACAGGCGTACTAGATCGCTTCTTGGGCACGTCCACCAATTCAAACTCGTCCTCATTGGGGAAGCGCGTTGCAATCTCTTTGTACAGAAACACCGCGATCATCGCCAGGTTGAACACCAAGGCCGTGATAGTGACTCCATACCCGAAGTTCACTACATCGGTGCTCACCACTACGTGAAAGCGAAACATCGACTGAATGACCATATACAAGATGGTTGCGACCAACGAAAGAATATTGGTAATCGCCCAGCCCCAGCCTACGGCCGTTTTTGCGTGAGGATGGGCGAACCGATAAAAGATATGTGCACAGCCCCAAATAAGGGCCATGACATCGAATGAGAAGACGGTAAGCAGCTTCATCAGAAGCTGGTCATCAGGGAATAAAAAGTTGACGAATTCCCACGTTTGCCACCCAAACAGCAACAGCAACGCGATATAGGCCAGTGAAATGACCATGAACAAACCAATGTTGCTATGCTTCCGTTGGATCTGAAACTTTGACATGTGTGTTTCCCTTCTTGGCTCGTTTCAATACCGAGCCTTGAATCGATACCAGGGCTTGGGCTGGCTCTCATTGGGCCAGCCATTGACTACTTCAACAATGCCTTTTTGAGCTTATAGGACTGGACAGGCTCTGGATGCACCCACGTTGAGGCGTAGGGCTTCCCGTCGAGCCCTTTCACCGTCTTGGTGAGCCGAAGATGTACCTCCAAGTGGTAATTGGACTCTGAGCGGATAACATTGCTCATGTCGATGATTTCCGCGTCATAGGTGATCTTGCCGAGCTTCACCTGGCACCGATCACCGATGAGCCAGCCTTTGCGGGTGTCTCCTGGCTTGCGGGTGTGCTCCTCGCGCCACTTTGCACGGAACCCTGCATTGTGCTTCTCGCACGATCCGCCAATGGTGTGCGTCGGCTCGGTGCAACCGGACACCGAGCACGTGTGAGTTTGTGTTTTTGTGGTCATACATCCCCCTGAGCTCGTGTTTCTTTTGATGCAACACAGCGTTATACTATTTTCAACAGTCGTCTTCATCGTCTTGCGGATTGCTCATCACCGTGTTGAGACTTGGCAGTAATATGCATGTTCCGTAGACTTTCCCGTCAGCAATGCGCGTTGAATCCACCCTAAATCGGCAAAGCGTACCACTGTCATCCCTTGCCGTATGTCCATGCTGCTTGAGCAATCCCGCAAGCCGTTCAAGTTGTGGCAGAGACTGATCGTCATCGGCCCAACTGAACGGAAATTCGTAGGTGTCAGGCGCTGGGGCATCCCACAGTGATAGCTGCTCAGGCATACATCCCCCTAATCGCTGTCTACTGCTGTTCTGTGGTCATGTATTTCTCCTTAAAACTCTTTTGTCTTATGGCAACGACACCGACAAAACTTATTGTCATCAATCTCAAATGTATCGTGCTTCTCTGCATAGCAGTGGTAAGCATCCACTTTTTCACATTTGCACGGATAACTCGACTGTTTTGCAATAATGGCGTTAAGCTCAGCATCCAACTTTTCCATGGTCTGCTGATACTTGAAAGCCTGATACGCCTCTGCCCCTTGCTGCCAGTAATTTCGGATGTTCATACCTTCACTCTCCCCCTATTTCGATACACCCCGTACAACTTCCATATCTCGGTCTCTGTGAAATCATCCAATCGTTTCAAAGCGGATCTGAACTCGGCAAGCTCCATTGGTGGCTGCTTCGCCTCGTGCTCGGTCTGCATGGTTCGCAGATCGGCCACGAAGGCGGCGATGAGCAGGACAGATGCGCTCACGGTAACAATGATTGTCCAAGTCATACGCTTGCTTCCTCTCGTATCTCCATATCAAGCATCTCGATAAGCCCCAAAAACATCCAGATCATGTCGTCACTACCGAGAAGCGCAGCCGTTTGCCAGAAGCCTATACCCTCCGCTATCGCATAGGGATGTATCGCTATCTCAGGAAAGTTTGCCGCGGCTCCCCAGTCTAAAAGCTGTCCACGGTGTCTACAATCCTCGCACCAGTACAGCCAGCAGGCATCGGTGCGCGTAGCAAAAACAACTTCAAACGGACTGGCGAATGCATGGGCCGTATTGAGACACATGGCCGGATAATCCTCACTCGTCATAGTCCGGTTCCTCGTCCTGAAATTTAGTGATCCGGGGCCTGAACCACAAGGCTACGTCCCCCAGTCGCCCGTTTCGATGTTTTGCGACATTGACATGCACCTGATACGGTTCGCAATTCTCCTTTTTCTTGATCTCTGCCTCCTCGCAGTAGACGAAGGCCACAACGTCCATATCCTGCTCAAGTTTGCCACTTTCGCCTAAATCAGACATACGCGGCTTTGGGCTTTGTCGGCTTTCTACGTCGCGGTTTAACTGAGCTATGGCAATGACCGGCACTTTCAACTCTTTGGACAGGCGTTTCAATCGCTTCGAGAATTCGCCCACCTCCTCATAGCGCATCTTGTTCTTGCTTCGGCCCTCCGGGGCGGTATCGATCAATTGGAGATAATCAACCACAATGAGGTTAAGCGGTTTGCGGGCATGTTCGCGCCGGGCCTTACTACAGATGCCCGCAAGTGTGTATGTCCGGTCGTCTATCAGCATATCCAGGTTGGCCAGATCGTTCGCCGTGTAGCGGATATCTTCCAACTCCTGCTCGTTCACATCGCCGTCGCGCAAGAACGATTGGTCAACGGGCGTTTCTATGGCTAGCAAGCGCTGGAATAATTCTGACTCGCTCATTTCCAGGCTAAAGAACAGGCACCGGCGGGCATGTCTAGCGATGTACAGGGCAATGTTGAGAGCCAGGGCTGTCTTACCCAGGCTAGGGCGAGCTGCGAGGGTATAGAGATTGGATGGTTGGAGTCCTCCCAGGATTGTATCAAGCTCATGAAAGCCGGTCGGGATGCCGTTGGCAATGCCATTGAGGAGGTTTTCACGGCGCTGTTCAAACTCCTGCATATAGCGCTGTTTCACCTCTGCCAGCGTTGCCACTGTGTCACCATCTACGCCCCTGGCAATATCGTAAATGAGTTGTTCTGCCACGTCCATAGCATTGTCGTCCTGAGCGTAGGCGACTTCCGCGATGTGCTGGGCGGCTGAGATGAGACGGCGCATGGTATGCACGCGAATGACCTTCTCTACCTGGTCCTCGAAGGGCGTCATGAATGCTGAGAAAAGACCATAGCGATCTTCAAGAAAGTCGTAGACTTCATCATCCATGCCATACATTCTTGCCCAGGCATCATAGACGTTAGAGACGGTACATGCCTTCCCCTGATGCGCTAACGTCACCATGAGTTGGTAGATGCGGCTGGCACGATCTGAACAGAAGTGCTCAGGGGATAAGCGGTCTACCACTTCCGTAATTTTGCGTGGAGCACTGAGCAGGTGAGAAAGCACGCTTTCTTCTGCCTCCACGTTGGTCGGTACCCATTTCTCTGTCATCATGGTTTCCTTTGGTGCAACATTTCACGAGTAATCTTCACCGGCGCGGCGTCTTTCGCTTTCTCCGCAATCGTTAGTTGGCGCTTCCTGACATATTTGTGAATGTTATTCGCCACATCGCACACATCACAGCCACCCCTAGCCATCCAGTACACATCCGCTTCCATGTCCGTACGCGCACTGAGCACCTGCGCTTCAGAATAGTTCTCTGCCAGTCCTTTGGCACACGTGGAGGCCTGCATCAGCTTGAATTTGCCGATAAGTGGAGCTCCACGCCAGAAGTCGAACCATTGCAAGCATTTACGTGTGCTCCACTCCATGTCCACAGGAGGCGCGACAGGTGGCCCGGCTGGTTTCTCTACGGGCTTTTTCGGTGCTGCCTTTGCACGCGGCTTCGGTTCCGCAGGTGCCATGAACGCGGCCTGTTCAGGCATCTTGCTCAAAGTGGCAAGTGGGGGGAGAACCTGAACAGGCGTGGAGGAGGGTGTCTGTTCTATCCGTTGTCCTTCGGCTTCTCCAGGATGACTAACGCTGCCACTATCAGGGTAATCAGCACCATGATGAGTGCTACGAAGCTGGCTATGTCCATCGGTTTGTCCTTTCTGCTGAGAAGCGTAAAGTATGCGAGCCTGAGTCATCTGCTGAACGGCATCGCCTTGAGGGAGAGCGTTATGCTCTTGGAGATAAGCAAGGCAATCAGCATAAGTCACCGGTATCTCTTGCTTATCAGTTTTTTCTTGAAGAGGCAAAGCAGAGGGTGCTGGCGCGCTAGCGCCACATGCTGGCATATCTGCAATGGTGGGCGTAACACTCTCTTGTGATACTGTTTCTTGTGAATCTGTTTGTTGTAATACTGTTTCTTGTGGGTTGGAATTCCCAACTACGGTAGTGCCATTTTCCCTACCACGGTGGTAGGCTTTTCCCACTACCGTGGTAGGCTTTTCCCTACTACCGTGGTAGGCTTTTCCCACTACCTCTTGACTGAATAAAATGCGATAGAGCGTCGTAGCATTGTCGCCTTTTACTGTCTTGGTTTTCTCGCTCACAATGCATTTTTTCTTTTCTAGGGAAGCCAGGGCATCAATGATCGTTTGACGATCTCCTACACCACACCCTTTATCAAGCTGTTTTCTCTCTTTCGTGATGATGCCTTTTTGAAATTGGCTTAAAGAAATAGCATCGGTGTCTTTCTTGAAGCCCCTGGTACGCCTGATGATGTAGAGGAGTACCTTGAGTTCTGCCCCAGTGAGTTGTGATAAAAGTTCATCAAAAAGAATATCTGGCACCGGCGTGGTATTAGCCGGTTCAAAACCGTTGAAAGTAAAATCATCCCGTTTACTCATACAATTGCCCTTACCCTTCACGTTATGAGAAATAGCAGTATTCCCTGCCAACTACCCTTGCATTGCTTTGTCGTATCTTTTAAGGCACTGCTTACAGGTGCCACCTGTAAACTTATCGCGGAGCGTGCGTGAAGGCTCCCCGCGAATGGGGTAAAGTTGCCACCCACCAATGAGTAAGTCAAACTCTGATGGCACCCTTCCACAAAGCGTTTTGCCCTTTGGGTCATGCTCACCTTTTTTCATCAGGTGCTCGATACAAGGTACCTTGTATCGCTCAGAGGCAGAGACCCATGTAGCGTTATGCCATTCCATTGCGCTTCTTGCCTGGGCGACCATACCTTGAAGTTGACAGACTTGCCGATAAGTCAAACTCACCTCAGTTTGACTATGGCCTTCATCGATGTAGACCACGACCTGATTGTGTTCAGGCTCAAACTCAACGCCCAGTGTTGGATCAGAGGTTTCGGCTTCCTCTGGTGTGATATGCCCCGCTAGAAGTGTCATTTGTTATCTCGCTTTCTCCCTACCCCTTGCATCCTTGCCCAACATGTGCAAAAATGCATAGAGGTAGTGCTACACAGCGTGCTGCATAGGTGTGTGGAGACTTCTTTGCAGCACGTGCGCTACTGGAAAAACCAGAAGGTCAGTTAATCCTCTGCTGGTTTCTGATATTGATTTTTGCGTTGTCGCTTCCACTCTTCGTACTCGGCCCGGTCGATGCGCCATTCGCCGCCAAACTTGTAGCCTGGCATTTCGTTGGTACGAAGCATCCGTTTTACAGTTGTGACCGAATATCGAAGCTCTGTAGCTACCTCCTCTGCGGTTAAATAGTCCATAGTGATCACTAGAACCTCCTTTGGCATACGTACGATATGCCACTGTAAGCATACCACATTGATACAATTCGGTCAAGTGGAAACTATACGTCGTCTTTATATTCCATACCAACACACTCCCACTGGGAACTACATCACTCATGCCTCGCTACCTTTCATCTCCCCTTGCGGGGCGGCCTTGTTGATATGGAGTAGGCCGGTAACTCCCACCGGTTTCCCGGGTAATGGTGGCCTCGACGATGATACCGGTCTGCACATCTCTCGAACACTGGCTTTAACCCCTACTATGAACCTGGTTAATTCGAGAGTTATAGAGCAATGGGCTGGCCTCGCACCCATTGGTACGTTCTTTGACATTGCCGGTATCGTAGCCCGATAAAGAGATATGGGTGATATCTCTTCCTGGCTGGGTCTGGTCAGGTAGGGCTTGTAACAGCCTGAGCTAAAATGCTCAACAGTTTGCAAACCCATAGCTTTTGCTATAGGGTTCCTGACGTGGCTCAGTCACGATTGGCCTCGCTTCCCCGCTTTACCACTTTGATGACGGTGATTATGGCTTGAATCACTTCTTCCGGTACATCCAAGTCTCGCAGGCACAGATAGAGCCACGCCCACTTTTCACGATTGGTCAGGATTGCTCCCCGCGGTGCATCCATAAACGCATTCGCATCGATTTGGAGCCAGCGAACCACGGCCACGAAATGATCGATATCCGGTACTTTGCCATTGCTGAGGCGACTCAGGGTAGCCAGACTGATACCAGATTCCTTTGCCGCTTCTCGCAAGCTAAGCTGCGACTCGAGCAACTTTGCCTGGATAGAGGCACTGAATAATTTGCGGTCAAACTGCTTGCTCAGGATTGGCCTCCTCATCGCCCGCTATTTTCCGTATCCATGCCAGGGCCTCTGTGTAGCCATGTGGGCTATCAGGGAACTTTACCGCGTCTCCATAGCCGGGCAGAGCATCGGTGAGGATGATGTAGTATCCTGGCTTACGTAGCACATCGAAGCCAATCGTAGACGCGGCAATGGCCACATGCTGGATGGTGACGTTGTAGACGTCGGGGTTATCGTTCATGGCTTCCCTCAATTCCCCGGAATGGGTGTCGTGACCGCCAGCCACAGCACGTAGACAAATCCGATGTAGCAGGCCAGCAGAAAGAGCCACACGGAGAGCATGATGAGTCGAGAGAGGAGGGTCATAACTAGCTTCTGAAAACATGGACATTCATATCCCTTCATGGACTTCTCTTCCATTGCCGCTTTTTGTCTCCTGTGAGAGAATATATCTGTAGTACCTTGATAACTGAATAGTGCTTGTGGGTTCCACGGTAAACCGTTTCCGTGGGTAAAAACACTAGCGTGTTGACCAATGTACACTTCTCTTTCTACTTGCCAGAAGCCAAAAACCAAGGCTTCTGATGGCTACCAGACTTGAGAACTACCGTGAGTTCCACGGAAAGTTACGCTTCGGGAGAGAGGAGCGCTGGCTTGAGAGCAATCTCAAGCGAAACTCTTCTCGTTGAACGAAGAACCGAACGTGACGTTTGGGCCTGTCCTAAATGTCCAAGTTTCGGAGAACGGTCATCATTTCGTACCCTCCCTCTCACACGCAGCCCGCCAGTTCCACCATGCCTCACGCATCGCCCAAAATGCACGCAGGTAGCACTGGGAATAGAACCGCTCGTGATGGCAATGTGGATTGTCGATATCGGCTTGCCATGCCGCACGCTCGGCGGCTTTGGCCTCGTGGTAGACGGCTTCGAGGTGGAGCTGCTGCTCACAGTGGGCGATGAGGTCGGTAATCATGATCTCTCCATACATTTGTCGCATCGCTCCCGCTTGCCAATCCGGGCCTGTGCTCGCTCTGCTGACTCTTCAGGCGTACCCCATAGCGGAGTACTGCTGTAGTCGTGCCCACATTCGAGATGGAACACAACCTTCCCGCCTTTGACCTCTACGCCGGTCAGCTTCGACATACGGAACCGCTGGCCTAAGTTGCCTGGATTGCTCATACTGCCACCTCCACGCGCCGTAACTTCACCGTACTATCAATAGCTGCCCGCTTCACTGTGTCCTCATCGTCATCCTCGTACAGCAGATCAATGTCAGGGTCGTATGTTGCGCCCGGTGCAACGCCGTAAACAGGCTCATTCATGTTGCACCCCTACGAACTGCCACACCTGCCGCTCTGCTTCAATACGCTGGCCTTCCTCGATGGTGAGTAGGCCCTGGTACCAGCCTCGTGCCAGGTGGATGTAGACCCCAGGATAGGACGGACTACCCGCCCACGTGAGGAACTGTTTGAATTCCTCGACAGTGCGCTTGTCTCGTGGAGGCGGCCTTTCGGGTGTGAATCGGTTCATGACTCACCTCGCAGACTGCTACACCATGTGCTACAATGGACAACAGAAACCGGCCTAAACTCGTTGTTTGTTGTATATACAATATCGTCCTTGTGTAACACGGTGTCACACCGTGGTTGGAGCGATGGACTCGTGGCGGGTTTATTCCCGCCAATTTTTGTGTCTGTAGATGACACAGTGGTACCCCTTTCCACCAAGCAAATCTTGACACTGCCTCACGCAGATGGTATTCTTTGCTTGGAACTACAGCGCTCGTTTCCCAAACGTCGGAATGCAATCAGACAGGGAGGCGGGCGCTTTCACGTTTATTGGCCTTTTGGCCTGTACTGGTTACGCTCCATAAAATCTTCAAGGTCTCGCGGTCGGATTCTGTATTCACGTCCAACCTTGATGGCTACAAGATCACCCTCTTCAATTCTCTTTTTCACGGTATTCCGGTGAAGCTCAAGAATTTTAGCGACCTCTTCTATGGTATAGAGTTTTTCCGTCATCGCTGGCGCGCTCATAGCGCAGACCCCCTTTGATTTTACGATATGTTATTTGAGATAACAATATATTAAACAGCATTAAGATAGTAACATACCCTGTAATCAATTGCAAGGGGTACTATACGCAAATTTTCACCAATTTCGCGGACTCTGAGCAATTATGAATAAACTGTAATCTTTGGTGGAGTTGCACGGTAGAAAACACTCACCACGTTTCTCACTGTTTTATTGTAACCCAAGATTATCCAAAATGGGGAGTGTGAAAAAATTCACCTATCGCATTGAGAAACCTTAACCTGCAAGGGTCATTGTGGGGAAATCGTATTGAGAAACCTTAACCTATATACACAAGAGGCTAGATTATGGTATAATAGAGGCGTAAAAATTGTTTTGCTCAGGCGGTACTGGACATACCCCTGAGCCGATGACAAGATTGGAGCTTGCCATGAATGGTATTGTACCACGCCCAAAACGCTTATGTCGCAACTGTGGGAAAATGCGTACTATGTCACCAAAAGCTTTTTGCTGTGGTGTTTGCGCTAAATTTATACAACCCGCCTCTGAAGAAACTGCCCTTGTTAGGGATTGTTTACCTCCGACTAATCAGCACACTATTGCTGTTAACAAAGATGTTAGCCATTTACGTAAATACGGGTTAACTCCTGATGATCACGCTGCTATGCTTAAAGCACAGAATGGACGATGCGCCATTTGTGGGGTGCTGCCAGGACCTGGAGATTACCTTGTAGTTGATCATTGTCATTATAGCGGTACAGTAAGGGAGCTTCTTTGCCGAAAGTGTAATACTCTGTTGGGCTTTGCTAATGATAGCTTTACCCGCTTAGAGAGTGCGATAAAATACCTCGAAAAACATTTGTCTTAATCCATTCACGCAAAATTCACACGAGAGATTTTATGATGGCGATTGCCCTGCGTCCAATGGAGTAGAACGTAGGACAATCGTAGCAGAGGCTTGTAGGATGCTTCGTAGCGTGCTATCATAGTGCCATACCACAGCCAAATGAAGCGACTCGTGATGAGGGCAAACAGAAATGGAAGTATGTTTGCCCTCATTGCACGTCTAGAAGTCCCCAAACTTCTTCTCAAGAAACTTTGCACCAGGGTCTGCTGTGGTCGTAAGTTGGCGGAGATATGTATCCGTTACTGAGAGATTGGCATGGCCCAGGATGCGTTGGATTTCCCTGATATCCACTCCACTTTCATAGCGGACACGAGCACTTGTGTGCCTCAGAGAATGCGTCGTGATCTTCCCCTGCGGTATCCCCGCCCGCGCAGCGTAAACCTTCACTGCGTGCCACACGGTATTCGGGTGCAATGGCTTCTTCGCATCGGGCTTATAGCGTCGATCGGCCATGATGAAAATATAATCCTCCGGCTTGATGGTCGCCAGCCTGCCTGATTTTTCCAAGTACAGCACAATAGCTTCCATAGCGACCTGTGGCAATTCCGCTGTAGCATCCTGACGCTTGTGAGCTTTTGCCCGATAATGATAGAGCCAACCTTCGCGCCTTCCACCATTCGCCTCAATGAGTGTGGTCTTTTCAATGTCGCCCCACTTCAAATTGACGATCTCGGAGCGTCTTCGCGCCGTGAAGAAATACGTGGCAAAGAGCGCATAATCCCGTATGCCGATAATCGTGTCTCGTGGGATCGCGGCAAAGAACCGACGCAGCTCCTCCGCAGAGAGGGCACGATAGGGGCCTTGCTCCCGCTGCATCTGTTTCAATCCCGCTGTGGGTGGCATTCTTTTCATCAATGGCTCAATGATGCCCTGCTCGTTCGTGATGCCATAGCCACCAGCATAAGCATAAAACGAGTTGAGCACACTGAGACGATTGTTCATGAGCCCAACAGAAGGCGGATTGCCTTCCCTACCAGGCCCACGACCGGGTGAATGTACGAACGCCTCCACATGTTCCCGCGTGTAGGCATCGGGTATCAATGCGGGCTCGGTGAAGAATTGCACAAGGTACTGGCGGTAGTGGTCCAGCGTGGATTGACTGCCGGACCTGTCAAATTTGCGCCGGAGGAAATCAGAATAGCACCGGCCCCAGGGCGAGGACGGCGCGAAGGCAAACGGCGGCCATTCGTCGCTTTTGGTCATGCTGTTACGAGGTGGGTATTGTTGACATTCCTAGTTAAGTTATACAGGATATTTCTTGATTTTTCAAGAATATTTGTGTTACACTTTCAGCAGACGCGTCTAACGGCAAGCGAGTTTTCCCTTGACATTCCCTATGCAATCCTCGCTTGCCCCCCCTGATGGCTTCTCGTTCGTTCTACCCATAGGAGCCATGGCACATCCTACAAATCGTTTGGCACTCCTTGGACAAGCAACCTGCCATGGCCCCTACCCCCATTTCATCAATTCCTCCAGGCGGGCGATATGATTTATTGTTCGTTATCAGGAGGCACGATGGTCAACTTTCGCTTGTTCGTTTCTGCCTGCTCATGCTGCCAGACTTCCAAGTGGCGATTAACTTCCTCTGCCATTGCAGCCAAGCCTTCGAACATTTTAACAACGCTCTCGCAAAGCTTTTCACCGACTTTTCGCCATTCCTCTTTCTCCTCTTCTGTCAAAGCAGGAATGTGCAATTTCTGTTCTGTGTCCTCGTTCATAAAATCCTCCTTCCTGTTCGCTCATTCGTTCTAGCAATATATCATATTTCGTGTGGGGTACCGTGGAAATGAGCAAAGAGCAATTCGAGGCGTCTTCAGCACGTCTCCGGCGCATCCTCCGTCGTTGTGGATGGACGCCGCATCTCAGTCGCAAACGCAGTGGATGGTACGCAGGGGCAGCGAAACGGGACGAGCAGGGGCAATGGCATGGGGCGTATATCGCGCCGTTACACAAGCTGGCGGAAATGGAATCAGGGAAGATCAGGTCAGTGTTGCCGGATATCGCGTGAGGCTACAGCCACCATTGCCAGGCGTCTTTTGTGCCATCGCTCGCACGCACGCCAAACTCTGTGAAGCGATAATCATCAAAATGCCCAATTTCCAGGCCAATCGCCTCTAGCTTTTGCGCGACTTGTTTTTTCTCTTCATCCGTCAGGGCGTCCATTGACTTCAGTAGATCGACCAAAGCGGAAATAGGCATATCAGTCTTGATAGCCTCCAAGTCAACTGGCATCGTTTCCCCCTTCAATCAATGGCTGTAGTTGTTCGTAGCGCTCGTCTCCGAACAGATTGCGGTTCAGGTCTTCATCGTACAAGGCCATAATGATCAGCGCGTCATGGTCATCAAGCGATTGTGCCCAGTTTTGTATCTTTGTCCATGAATTGCAAATATACTTCAAAAGTGATCGAAACCGTTTCCGAAAATCTTTAGATTGTAACGCTTCAATGAACATTCTATCTTCTATCGGTGTTTTGCTTTTCATCATGCTTCCTTATCAGTTTTCTCCAGTATACCATAGGTTTTTCCCCAACAAAATATCGTCACTTCCCCCAAATCGTTGACGTACGAACGAACTAGCCTGTATGCTTTACACAAGCCACTCGACGGTAACGTGTGGGGTCAATGACGTTCTCTAGGGGCTGTCGAGTGGCGAAACCAGCCCACACACCCGCTTGTGACTTAGGCATCATGACACACAAAGAGGCGCTGCACTACCGATGGTCATTCCTGTGCCTGTTCCCTGCCTTCCTCGTGGCCTTCATCGTCACTGTGGAGGCGTGGCGCGTGCTGCTCGTGTTCATGATCGTGCATGTGATGCTAGGGAGATAAGACAGTGAAAATTATTCATGCTGGCGTAACATCTGGGCCTGCTCTCGCAGTGTGCCCGCATTGCAAAAAGGTCGTGGGCGACTTCCTGGTCACGCTGTCCTATCCCTTCTATGGCGACCCAGCAGCAGTGCGCAAGCCTGTCAATCCAGAAATGCTCAAGATCGCATTCAAGCCGGTTGAACAATGTATGTGTCGAGGTAGCGAATGATTCCGTCAGGTGCAAAACTTTCCATCCGTCGTATTCCCTTGAGCCAGTTACATGTTACGGAGACTGAAGCTTGCTACCCTGAAAGGTTCGCGCTCTACCTGCAACTCTTACTCGATCATCCTGAGCTGGACGTTGATCCGCTCGTGGTGAGACCTTCCGGGCCTTCCATGTTCGGTATACGCAATGGCAAGCACCGCTTTTGCTCAAGTATCATGGCTGGCAGGTCTGACGCCTGGTGCCTTGTCGTTGAGGAGAAGTAAAGATGCCTGATTGGAGTGCAATTCGACAAGAATATGAGTCAGGTATTTCCCAGCGGTCGCTTGCCACAAAGTACAACATCTCCCAGGCGGCAATTTCTAAAAAAGCCTCGAAGGAACGATGGGTTATCGTTCCTGTTATCATCCCCCAAAATCAGGTTATCAGTGATAACTCTTCTGAATTGCCAGAATTAGAGATTGTTCAAAAGGCTCTCAACCATCTGGCAACTTTTCTTGATGGAGATGGTCTTATTGGACTCAACCAACATAAACTTTTTGCCGATGCTCTGAGTCAGTACATCAAGCTCAAATTGATTATCCCCACTGAGCAAGAAAACAGCCCGTATGATTTGCGCGATGTGTTGCGCTATTGCACTGATGAAGAATTAGCTATCATTGAGCCTATTATTAAAGCCGCCAATGGACGCAAGGAAGCCGAGGCATCGAAGGTGAAACCGATCAGGAGGGCTGGCTAATGCTCACATTGGTGAAATCACAGCCACAAGAGTTAAGCTATGATGAATTGCTTGAAGCGGAACGTATGCGCCGTCATCTCAAGCCGTTCGTTGTTGCTGCATGGCCGTTGATTGACCCTGTACCCTTCGTAGACGGTAAGCACATTGACGCGATTTGTGAGCACCTTGAAGCCGTCTCACGTGGTGAAATCCTGCGATTGCTTATCAATATGCCGCCAAGACATGCAAAGAGTAGCATTGTATCCGTGTTGTGGCGCGTGTGGAGCTGGATTAATGACCCTGGTGAGCAGTGGTTGTGTGCCTCGTATGTGAGTGATCTGGCAGAACGCGATAACCGAAGGTGCAGGAATGTTATTGAGCATTATTGGTTTCAGGCCCGCTATGGGCATCTCTTCAAGTTGACGAGGGACCAAAATGAAAAAGCGAACTTCGATAACGACAAAGGCGGCTATCATCTTTGTACTGCTGTTGGAGCTCGAAGCGGGACGGGAAAAGGCGGAAACCGCCTCCTTATCGATGACCCTCACCCAGCTCATGATGGAAGCTTGGAACGAAAAGCCGTCTCACGAGAAAACGCGCTTACGTGGTTTCGGGAAACGTGGCAATCGAGACTAAACGACCGTGAAAAAGGCGCAATGGTTGTCGTTGGGCAACGCATCCATCAACAAGACATTTCAGGCCACATCTTAGAGCAAGGTGGCTGGGAACATCTGAACCTGCCTGCTGAATACATGCCTGAGCGCAAGTGTTCCACAAGTGTCTATAAAAAGGATGTTTGGGAAGGGCAAGACTGGCGCAAGATGGAAGGCGAATTGCTCTGGCCTGAGAAATTCACACAAGAAAACCTCGATCAACTGAAGCACGATATGACCACGCTTCCCTACTCGTGTCAATTCCAGCAAGCAGCAGTCCCACCCGGCGGCTTTGTCTTCGAGGCGCAATATGAACGATTGTTCACCGTTGACCATCAAGCGAACCTGTATCTCCTCGAAACACCGGACGGCATTAAGCCGGTGGTTCTGTCTGGCTGTAAGATCATCATGACCTCCGATGTAGCCGCCAAAGCCAAAGAGCACAACGATTTTACGGTATTTTGTGTGTGGGCTGTGACACCTGCCAAAGAGATATTGCTATTGTACGTCTTTCGTGCGCATCTCCGCATTCCAAAGCAGATCGAGGAAGGGTACAAGGTCTATCTGGCCTACCTGGATGATCGGTTTCAATCGTTCTGGTTTGAAGACGTGGCGTACCAAGGCGCGTTTGGGCAATTCATGCTGGAAAAGGGTGTGCCCTGCGAGGAATTCCACCCAAAGGGCGACAAAATGGTTCGTGCTGGCAGTGCCGCTATTTGGATGAAACTGGGAAATGTGTATTTTCTCAAGAATGCCTCGTGGTTAGAGGCGTGGCGCAAAGAGCTTTATACCTTCCCGAAAGACGCGCATGACGATCAGGTGGATAATCAGAGCATGATTGCCACGATTGTGAAGGAAGCGAAGGATGTAGAGCCAATGGACGAAGAAACCGCGCAGGCGCTGCGTAGTTATGTGGGATATTAGAAGGGATTGTCATGAAAGAACAAGTTGAAGAGTTCATGGCTAATTTGATAAGCGCGGGCTTTAGTCGTAACCAAATTAGCCAAAGAGGATATGAGTATGCCCTAGCCTTGGAAACAGATCAATTACCGATAGAACGTCCATACGTATCAGCAGAAATGATGGCGCGCGCTGCTGAACTGGTCAGGGATGCGCTTCCTGGCGCGTATCGCATCTATGAACGACGCAATATGATGCGTTGAGGGGATTAGCGATGAGAGAGATTAAATTCAGAGCGTGGGAAAGATCGCCATTTGGAAATGCAATGCGATATGTAGACCTGTATTGGTTTGAAGAGAATGCCATACGCTCTATTCCTGAAGACTTAGAGGGTGATTATGAGATCATGCAGTTCACTGGCATCAAAGACAAAGCAGGCAAGGATGTATACGAGGGGGATGTGCTGAAAAGCTATGAGGGTATTTTGTGGAAAGTTCAGTGGGACGAGACGACAGCCGAATTTGAATTAGCATGGCATGGAGGCCCGCAACCTGTCTACTATCGGGCAGGCTTATATCTCATCAAGGATACCAAATGTGAAATTGTTGGCAATATCTACGAGGTGACTTATTAAGGTGAAGTAGGATAGTGGAATGGGAATTCTTGGAACGATGATTAACGCTTCTATTGCAGCTTATACCGCCGCCCGACGGGTTTTTGAAGACCCTTCACAAGCTCACCAGGAAGGCTTGTACCTCAACCAATATTCGATGTACAACCTCCTGTGGGCGTACTACAACGGGGCCATGTTCGAGAAGGTGGCCAGCATCTTCAATGGCAATCTCAACACGACGTGGCAGGTCTCTGCCAATGGGTGGCAGCTCTACAAGCAAAACTACAACCTCTATCGCAATATTCGCTTGATCTACAATCCCACCCGTCGCCTCGTGGACTTCTACGCAGGCCAGATTTACCCAGGCGTGCTCTCTGAAGACGGTGCCATGTTGCCCGATGGTGTGCAATTAGCAGTGCCATTCTCCCAGGACACACCGCTTGCTCTTAAGGATGCTGTAGCGCAATTCTGGCAGTGGAGCAACTGGCAAGCCCGTAAGTCGGTACAGGTGCGCTACGGTGCAGCACTTGGCTCTGTCTTGATCGAAGTGGTAGACGACGTGGAGGATGGTACGGTCAGCGCTGAAGTGCAATGGCCAGGCTTTGTGAATGAGATCAAGCTTGATCCGGCTGGCAATGTGAAGGCGTATGCGCTCGAGTATCAGGCCAGGGACGAACTGACCTCGTATATCTATCGCAAAGAGGTAGATGATCGTCAGTTCAGGTACTTCAAAGATGGGGCACCGTTCGGCTACGATGGGAACTCGGTCGTTGAGAACCCGTATGGCTTCGTGCCTGCTGTGTGGATAAAGCATACTGACATTGGCGGTACCCATGGTAGCCCCTGCATTGCAGGCAGTATCGGGAAAATAGACGAGTTGAACAATCTTGCAAGCCACGTCAATGACCAAATCCATAAGATTATTGGCGCGCCAATGCTGATTGCGAGCTCTGGCAGAGTTGCCAATTTATTTGATAAGCCCAAACGTGGCGCAACGACCGATTTTACCTATCCAACAGGCGATGAGGAAAGCTTGCTGATGCTCGGAGGACCTGCTGATGCACACGTGGAAAGCCTCGTTGGCAATCTCAGTTTGGCAGAAGCTGACCTGGAAATTGGGCGCGTTCAGAAAGAGATTGAAGAGAGTCACCCTGAATTGGTGTTCTACAAGGAGCTTCGGGGCATGTCCCAGGTCACCGGACCGGCGGCTGAGCGTTTGGTAGGAGATGTGAACTCTCGCTTTAGTGAAGCTGCCGCCGCATATGACCAGGGAAATATCAAACTTTTCCAAATGGCTACAGCCATCGCTGGTTTTCGTGCTAATGGTGGCGCGTGGGGCACACTCAATAGGCAACAGCAAAAGTTCAGGCCGTTCAACCTGGACTCGTACACCAAAGGCGATTTGGACATGGCGATTATGCCGCGTCCGTTGCTCAGGCCAACAAAATATGAAATAGCGTTGGAAAAGCAGGCGATGTGGACAGGGGTCAAAATGGCGGTTGATGCGGGCGTTCCGCTGGAATTGGTGCTCAAGGACGAGGGCTGGACAGATGAAGAGATAGGCGAATTGCAAGCGTTGCAAGAGAAGGCCAATCAAGTTCAGCAGGCACAACAGGATAAGGCATTGCAGATTGTCCAGGCGAAGCAGCAACCACCACTAGATCAACCAGACAATCAGGTGAATGAGCCTGTAGCAACAAAGTAGAAAGAGATAGAACATGCGTATAGCAGAAAAACAACATGGTTTCTTCTGGCATTGGCAGAACTTGAAGAAAGAGGACTCGACTAAGCAATGGTTGCATGGCCGTGCATGGCTTCATCATCGTCCTCAAGGTGTATTTGGCGTTGAGTGGAACATTCCAACTCGCAGTTTTCATATTGATCTAACCGTTGGTGGGTGCGAAGATCAGTTACGCATAAGCGTTGCATGTCGGTTATTTGGGCTGTATCTTTCCTTTGAACGTTGGCCCTGGCTGCAAAAGTGGAAAGCGGCTCGTGATAGCCACGGTAAAGAAACAAGCCTTGCTATTCACCACTGGGCGCTATGGTGGCGTGTATGGCATGACGAGCATGTATGGAAGTCTACTACGCCCAAGTGGCGGCATGGTACATTCCACATCGATGATTTCTTCCTAGGCAAGCAAAAGTACACCTGTGAGTACGGGGAAGTGCAGCAGGCTACATTAACGATGCCAGAGGCGTCCTATCCCGTTGAGATCAAGCCGATGGTTCAGACATGGAAACGCCCGCGCTGGCCCTGGCCGCTTGTGCGCAAGGGATTTGATATTGACATTCCTGGCGGCGTTCCTATTCCTGGCAAGGGTGAAAATAGTTGGGATTGTGATGACGATGCCATTATGGCTACAGGCAGTTCTGCGCCAACGATACAAGAGGCATTAGATGGGCTAGTCAAGCAAGTCAACAAGAGGCGCGAACGCTATGGCGGTAAGAATTGGCTACCAGGAAAGGCATAGCCATGCAAACCGTTGAAGCTCCAATGAACATGGGCGAGGCTGTGAGCGCAATCTGTCTGTACTTGCAGTGGCAAAACATCCCGTTTCGGTTGGCTTCAACACAGATCATTGATGCTCAGCATTATGAGGTGAGCGTGTACCAGATTTACCCTGAACAGCGGCTCGTGACATATCAGATCACCGCGGAAGAGAGTCCAGATTGCTGGAAGATTGAGGAGAAAGCCACATGACACCTGAACAGATAGCAGAGGTTAAACACCTGCTAGCAGAGGCGCTTTACAATGATGCGGCTCACCATAAGCAGTGGTATCTGTGGAGAATTGCCGATGTCCTTGCTATTGATCTAAGCGATAAGTGGGACGAAGAATACCCAAAACCAGAGGAGGGCATAGCACCATGATACAAGCATTAAGGCGGCTTTACCGCTTTGCAACCTGTAACCATATCAACATGACGCAAATCCTTGCATTTGAGGATACCACTGAGTTACGGGTTTGTACGCATTGCGGGCGTGTTATCTCGCTTACTGATGAGGGGACACGGCGTCACAATCCGCACAGATTGGTAGATCAGCTTGATAGAGTAGCGAGGTAGCATGATCGAACACATTATTATCACCGTATTGATCTGCTTTACCGTGCTGCTTAGCACATTGATAGTATGCAGCGCATTGGCCGCGAAATGGAAACAGCAACGCGATGAGCCTACACCAATAAAAGCACTACGGCAAAAGGAGCAATAACCGATGGCCAATCAACCCCAACATACGCCCAAAGGCCAGATCAATTACAACACCGGCGCGACGCCTCCCAAGAGCGTCGTTACCAAGCAGACGCAGAACCTGAAACGCATCAAGCACAATGCGAAGTTGGGTAAGCACAACGAGGGGATACGAGGACAGTAGGATGCTGACTATCGATTTACATGCAACATCTCTCCTGCTTTGGGGCGTTGTTATCCATCTATTTTGTGATTGGCTTTTGCAGAATGATTGGATGGCACGCTATAAAGCGTCTTTGAAACATCCGGCTTCATGGGTACATAGCGGTATCCATTTCATAGGTTTACTGCTCATTTTCCCTCTGTGGATGGCTGCTATCATTGCCATTATTCATTTGCTCGTTGATACTCGCGTGCCTTTGCAATGGTGGAGGCGCATCTATCGACAGACACGAGAGGGTGATATAGCATTACACGTCGCTCTATGGGGAGATCAAGTTGTGCATATCACAGTATTAGCGATTGCTGCTTTCATTGTCGGAGGGATGTGATGCTGAAATACCGCCTTGCTCAGTTTATCTGTTGGCTGTGTGACTGGCGCGTGGAATTGCAGCACAACCGGCTGTGGTACTGGTCGCTGCGCACGATCTTGCATCACGAGTTGCCACCTGAGAAGCGCGTGATGTACCTGCACGGCAATCGGAGCGTGATTTTGAAAGAACAACAGAACGAGAAACGAGAGGAGCACTAATATTCGCTATTTTTACGATACAGAACTCATTGAGAGAGGCCCAGGATATCCCATTGAGCTTATCAGCATCGGAATTGTCTGTGAGGACGGAAGAGAACTGTACCTACAATCGGCAGAGTTTAACGATGAAGAGGCTAACCCGTGGGTAAAAGAGAACGTGCTCCCGCATCTTGTATCCTGTCCTGATCTTTCCTACGAGCGGCATTTCTTTTTGGGTGGTCAATGCCTGGCCGGTAGTCTGGGTAAGATTGTTTGTCCCTGGCGCTCTCGTGCTCAGATTGCTTCTGAAATTCTCGCTTTCATGGACATCAAAAAGTATGGCAAGCCTGAACTATGGGCGGACTACGGAGCCTATGATCATGTGGTCTTTTGTCAGCTTTTCGGTACCATGATGGACTTGCCGGAAGGTTTTCCGATGTACACCAATGATTTGCAGCAGTCCATTGAAGAGCAATATGTTATTCCCTCTGACCTTCCCGATCAACCAGCCAATCAACATAACGCTTTAGCTGATGCATTGTGGGTAAGAGATGCGTGGAGGAGCATTTACCGTTAGCCTTAAGGCAGAGGCTATAAATGGATTTACGCATATTTTTCACGTGACTTACAGAACAATTAGCTAGTTTGTTCTAGTGTGAAAGGAACAATCATGAATATGACATCAGACTTCAAGCGTCGTGTCCACATCGAAGGACAGCCCGACAACCCAACAGGGCATCTTGTGACCATTCGAGATGCTGACACTGACGAGGCGATCACCGGTATCAAAAGTATTGTGGTGTACTTGGATGCTGGACAGGTGAACAAGGCTGAGATCACCTACTACGAAATAAATGAGCGTGGCAATGTGGTTGCCGATGAGAACCGCGAGCCGGTGACACATACCGCTATTGTAGAGGGTGAGGATGTGTCACTCAACATCACGGCGTTCGAGACGATACCAGCGGTTGAGCAAGCGCCCCATGAGTAAGCTACTGAAAGAGTATCTTCCCTCATCAGTGATTAAATGGGTACATGAGCTTGGCTGGGATGAGGACGAATTAGAGTATCAGTTCACGGCTGGCCCATCGGAGCGTGATTATGAGGCAGAAGCTGCGAGTAACGAGCGTTGGATGATATTCAAGCCTCCAATCCATTATACCGTAACAGCGATGCGCGGTGAGGAAACATATAGCCAACGCTTCTTTGTGAACGTTCCTAGCTGGCAACGAACGGAGAAATATATGCCGAAATTTCCAGGCAAGCCAACACAGGCCAATCTTGCCATCGACTTTGATAGACGGTACATGGATATCGCCTATGAAGTGCTTGACGAACTGAACCGTTACACTGGTGAAGCGTATGCAGAGCCATTTCATACCGATGTAGATGTATCCCGCGTGGCAGTTGCTATCCAACGCGCCGTAGAGCACAACCAAGTAAACCTGTTGGGGAAAAATTATTGACTTCCTAACGAAAGGCATGTACGCTTATGACAACAACAAACAACGCTGATCCAGCAGCCCAGGCGGCTAGCGGATCAGACCCCCAGGCCCAGGTGGCCACCTCTGCATCTCAGGCAGATCAGAGCACACAGACCTCCACTGTTTCTCTTGAAGAATTACAGCGTCAACTTGCCGAAGTGAAGCGCGAAAGTCAAGGCTTGCGGAAGCGTATCCGAGACCAGGAAGCAGCAGATCAGGAAGCCGAGCAAGAACGCTTGAAAAAGCAAGGCCAATTCGAGGAATTAGCGAAGCAGCACGAGGCCCGCGCCAAAGAGCTAGAGCCCAAGGCAGCACGCTTTGAAGAGATGGCCGAGCGTATCCGCAAGCAAATCAAGGCAAATACCAAGGATTGGCCAGCGGAAATTAAAGCGTTCTACCCTGGCGATGACGCGGATATCATGCAATTGCAAGATTGGTACGACCGCTCACAGCCGCTCTTGGAAAAGCTTCAGACGCAGCAACGCGCTGCGTTACCTGGCAACCGGCCTAATCCGCCAGCCGCCAATCGCGCAGGCACGCAAGCCGATGCTGACCAGAGAAACAGGCAAGCGTTCGTGAGACAACGCTCCTATGGTCTGTAACCAACGCAACAACAACTGAACATTGTCCCTTTTGACCGCTCTTTACAAGCGGGAAAGGATGTATTCCATTGGCCGAGATATCCAAGAGTGGCACGCCCAGCGTGTCCTCTGTCGGCATCGATCCAGGCAGCCAGAAAGCGCCAACCCTGCTTACAGGAGAGGCGATAGCCGCGGGCGATGCATGTTATGTCAAGAATGACGGTCTGATCTGGCGCTCCACCGGAGCAGCCGCCAATGCCGCCGCCAAAGTGCGCGGCTTTGCTCCCACCAAAGCCAACAGCGGAGAACCCCTCACGCTTGTATACCATGTTGTCTTCCAGTACGGCTCTGGCCTTACCCCAGGCGCGGACTACTACCTCAGTGGCACCGTTGTCGGTGGCATTGCTGATGCTGCGTCCACCGGTGGCACCACGCCTATTGGCTATGCCGTCGATGCAACGCGCATTTTTGTGATGAACAGCCGATATTAGGCAAGGAAGGATAGAAAGCTATGCCCTATGGCACATTAAACTCTCTTGATACCCTTGCCTCTCTGCGAGCTGCGAGTAACGTAGTCGCAGAAATTGGCGAGGATGTTGCGTTTGAAAGCATTGACGCCGCTCTCAAAACGCATAGCGCGCTTCTTCAGGAAGCGATGACTGATTTTGTGGAGATGACCACTGACCGTCTCAGACGGTATGGTGGCCCGGACTCCATGGCTATGGAAGAACTGGATGAGTACGGAACCCCAGGTGCTCAGAAAATCACCCCAGGCGCAACGATCGGCTTCCCGATGAAGTTCTACGGCGGCTCGCTCCAATGGTCGCGTGTGTACTTCATGAATGCCACCGGCGCGGAATTGGCGGCCCAGGTGGACGCCATGATGGACGCCGATGTGAAGAACGTTCACAAGCAGTTGAAAGCCGCGCTGTTGCTGCCCACCAATGTGACCTTCGAGGACAGGCGCGTAGATCACGTGCAGCTCCCAGTCAAGGCCCTGGTCAATGCTGACGGCGCGGCTATTCCGATAGCTCCGGATGGGACGACCTTCAACGGCTCGACGCATACGCACTATCTCGCAACGGCTTCGTTTAGTGCTGCTGACCTCACGGCACTGAATACGACCGTCATTGAGCACTTTCTGACCGGCAAAACACTGGTACTCATCAACCAGGCACAAGAAGCTGCGGTGCGTGCCCTGACCGGCTTTTACCCCTACTTTGATGCTCGTTTGACTCCCACCATCCAGACGACCAACGCCGATATGACAAAGTTGGATGTCGAGAACCTGACCAACCGGGCTATTGGCATCTTTGGCCCAAGTGAAATTTGGGTTAAGCCATGGATACCTGCCAACTACATGGTGGCCATACAGGTAAACACCCCTCAACGGGCGGTCGTGATGCGCACACGCAACGCGGGTAGTGGTGACTTGAACCTTCTGTTCGACAGTGAGATTTTCCCATTGCGCGCTCGGTCATATGGCCGTGAATTCGGTTTTGGGGTTTGGAATCGCGTGGCTGGAGCCGTTTTGTACATCGGCGGTGGCTCATACGTGGCTCCTGCTCTATCCACGCTGTAAACCGATTGACTGATGTGTCCTTTTACCACTGATTGTATGAGCGGTAAAAGGACACTCCCAAAGGAGATAAAACATGGCAGATGACACCACGAAGACTCCACCGCCAGATCAGCAGCCACAGCAAGTCGTTGTGCTTGACTCTGTGTCTCAAACGCAAAAGGCCATAGCGGAAGCGGCCCGGATTGCTGAGCAAGAGCAGAAGGACGAAGAAACCCAGTATCCGGCGGTGATGAATGCCGATGGTACGCTGCGTGCTGGTGGGCGCTACAAGGTAAACGGAATTTACGTCAATGCTGACGGTGTGCCGCATAAGAACCAAAAGGACTAAGGCATTGAGTACCCTCACTCAGGCCCAACGTGACAAATTGCCGGATAGCGCGTTCTGTGGCCCTAAT